>Ga0310786_10003568_pt1 | contig 22521 bp, 8 predicted proteins | sample AusTroGonzalo_MG_FD_203881 | JGI IMG/M metagenome (GOLD analysis project Ga0310786, IMG submission 203881) | Bovine rumen microbial communities from tropical cattle in Woodstock, Queensland, Australia - Gonzalo_03 (v2) (version 2) | ecosystem: Host-associated > Mammals > Digestive system >...
TTGCATCGTCCCTTTTTTTCACGCAGAGGCCCTTCGCACCCCTGCTAGGGCATCGCTTCGCGACTCGCCTTCGGCTCGGGGGATACCCCCTGCTAGGGCATCGCTTCGCGACTCGCCTTCGGCTCGGGGGATACCCACGGGCGTTGCCCCGCTTCCCCGCTACTACGGCCTCATCCGACTACTGCTTTCGCTTTCGCTATTCGCAGTCCTCCCAAGTTCCTGACTGAACTTTCAAGGCGCGTCGTCCTTCTATGCCCCGCGCGGGCCCTTGCGGTCGGCTTTGTCGTCGCCTCCGGCGACCTCCCCTCCGGGCTTCGCCCTTCGGCGCATGCGCCCTCTCACACCTAAATCGAGTCGGTGCGGAGGTGTTGGCTTCACGTCCACAGAGACGCTGACCACGCGAAAACATTTAACGAGGCTTTACGTAGGAAGTTCACTTGCGTTGCGGCCCATCCCTTTGTCGGGCAAGACTCCCGCACATCGGTCACGCACCCGCTTGCGCGCAGACCTCTAGCGACTTCGCTTCGCGAAGCGACCTGCGGTCGGGTCATAACTTCGGGTCGCCTTCGGCGAGGTCCCCTCCGAAAGGACTTCGCCTTTCTGCGGTGCATCTTTGCACGGCTTGCTCGGCCCTTCGGGCCATCCCCTCGCTTCGCTCGGCCCTCACTGCGTTCGGCGGGTATGTCCTAATCGTATGTCGATTTCTTTACGATATAGCTCCTTCCGCTATTAGTTCTGCCGAGCTTTGCTTGGCGTACCTGTATCAATATGCTCTGACCCGAATGCCGCTAACTTAAGCCCAAAAGAACATTTTCGTTGGTCTGTCATGGAATATGAACATTCATGATTAAAAACTTAGAAAACGAAAGACGAGCCTGCTTTCTGGCGCGTGCGAGACACTTCTCGCCTTGTTTTCACCTATGATGGCTTCTTTGTGGCATTATCGTCAATTATCGCCTTAAGTTAGCGGCATTCTGCTCTGACCCTTCTGACCTCTCGTCATCCTGCTCGGCGGCGATCAGTTCGGCAAGACGATTTGCCCAGACCGACGCCCATACGCTGCGGCGATTACCAAGCACGCGGAACGAGCATGACCTTAAAGAAACTCTCCCCTTCCGCCGGCGCGCCGGCCTCGAGCTTGTGGAACCCTTCCGTCAGATCCGAAGCGCCCCATATCTGATAGTCGAGGAACGCGTCGCAACCGTCGCGGGCCGCTGGTTCGTAGACGATCATCGGCTCGCCGTCGTCGCCGATCTCGAACGCGACGATCTTCAGCGCGCCCTTCTCCGCCGCGGGGTCGATCCCCGCGGCCCAGCACTGCGCCACGGTCAGCGAACCGTTCGCGGACATCGCCGCCGCAACGCTTCTCGGATTGGACGCGTGGTCCTGCCACAGGTCGCCGGCCTTGAAATTCGCCCAAAACGCCGCATCCGCGCCGTTGGTGAGCGAGTAGGCCGCGGCATTCAGCAGCGGCACCGGCTGCTCGCGGGCGACTCCGTCCGCGGCCGCCACGGTCTCGACGTCGCCCGCAGCCTCCGACTGGCTTTCCTCGAGCACGAGCTCGGACATCACCTTCGCGCGCCAATACCGTCCGGTGGCGTAGATCGCGCCGTCGAACCAGTGCACATCCATGAACGCCTCGTGCAGGATGTAGCCGTCCTTGTCGTAGAGCAGAACGTTCGAGGCTTCCGCCATCCAGTTGGTCGCCGTCGGCCAGTATTCCTCGCGCGTCATACGCAGGCTTTCGCCGGGAGCAAGCGACGGGGCTGTGCCGTCCGTCGGGAACGTATACTCGAGGCACGCCGAGTTCTCGGGACGCCCGACCGCAATCCTGACGCCGGAGAGATCGAACGACTCCGAAGCCGAGATGTTCGTTATTGTCATGAATCCGCCGCAGCCGCCGCCCGGAATCTCCAGCGGCAACGGATCGGCCTCCACAAGGCGCAGGATCGCGTCCTTGGCGCGGGAATCGCGGCTCTCGCCCGAGGCGAGCTTGCGTAGGAACCTGCGGCAGACGACGCCGCCCACCGCATGAAGCTGCTGGATCGTGGTCTTCCCGCTCAGCGATTCGGCGAACGACGTATAGCCGTCGTCGAACACCGTCACCTCGCCGATCTTCGAGTAGTCGTAGAAGTCGCCGTTGGTATTCTCCACCATCGAGCCGAGAACCGTCATGGGATCCCACTGCAGCTGCGTCTTGAGTCCCGTATCGGTCTTGTAGTTTGCGTATGCGAGCCGGACCGGATTGGTGGCGTCCGCATAGTCCTCCAGGACGTATTTGTCGTGGTAGTACACCATGAGCCCGGTCTCGTACGGCGAGCAGACGATGCGCGTCGGCCAGGAGGAGAAGATCCGCTTGGCCGAAGCGATGTCGCCCCAGACATTGTACTCGGGATGGGCGAGGCAGCCGTTGAACGAACCCGCCATGATGCGGAGGGCGTCGACCTTCTGAGCGATCAGCTCCATGCCCGTCAGCGGCGATATCTCGTCAGGCTGCGAATCCATGAGCCGTATGAGCGTCGTGAAGAAGCCGATGGCGCAGATGTCGACGGACTGGTCCGGCGCGTCGGCCAGCAGCCGGCGGTAGAGCTTGAGCGCATCGGGGAGGTGGTCTATGCGGCGGGCCGTCCGCTGCATGTAGGGCTTGGCGGACCCGTCGACGAGGTCGAGCGAGTTGGTGTAGGGGATGAACACGAGGTCGGTGTTGTTGGACGACACGCGCCCGAGCGGCACATGGCCGAGACCGTAGTAGTTCATGAAGGCGTCGGCGTATTCCGCGAACCTTTCGGGGTAGCGGTCCACGATGATGCCCAGGAGATTCGCCTCGCCCGTGTTGTGGTAGCGCGCCGCCACCTCCATGGCGAAGAGGTCGTCCGTGGAGCTGCCCACGTCCGTATCGACGATAAGCCTCTTGACGGGCACGTTGGTGACCGCCACGAACGCGACGGCGTCCGTCAGCGAGTGTACGTCGATTCCGGCGGCCGCCGCGTCGATGTCGATGCGGTACACACCCGACGTCACCGTGGGCTCGCCGCCGGAAACGAACGCGTCGCGCGGAACGAGCGTGCGGTCGTTCCCGTTCACGATCATCACGGAGGGCGCGACCTTGTGGATGATGTGGCTGCGCCTCACGCGGTAGTCGTTGAGAAGCCCGTACTCGACGCGCAGCGTGCTGCCGTCGATGCGCGAGAGATGGACGTCCTTTACCATCGCCGCGTCGGGGACCCCGGCCATTCCGAGGCCATTCCCCGAAAGGACGCGTCCGTCGAGCTCGCGCACCTTTCCTGAGGCGAAAACATCGGCGCGCACCGAAGTCATGTTGTCGCGCATCTTGGTGCGATCGAGGTCGAAACGGTGCACGCGGTTCGTGGCGTACGCCGGATAGTCGTGGTCTTCGGTCCCGGTGAAGTCTTCCGTATTGCCGACGCACGTCTTTTTGTATTTCGGCGAATAGGTGTAGGCGTAGACCTTGTTCTCGGACGGCACGAAGCGGTAGAGGCGGAGCCAGTCCGAGTCGGACGTCTCAGGATAGTTCTGGCAGATTTCGACAATTTCGTTGCCGTAGTCGCCGCGGGACGTCTTCTGCAGCGACAGCACCTCCTTCTGGTGTCCGCACAGCACCATCATCACGTTAGGATGCTTCGAATAGCACTTCTCCCACTGCGACTGCGAGGAGATGGACTGGTTCGGCCCTATGCGGTGGCACCTCATGCGCCCGAGGTTCACCGTATCGCCCGGATTGCGGAAGGAAAGCCCGTCCTGAATCACGCCCATTCCCTCGTGGTTGACGATGATCGCGGTGCGGTCCGCGTACTCGTAGAGCTTGCGGTCCACCCAGTCGATGACCGGCTGCGGCGTGGAGCACTGGAGATGGAAGACGACAAAGTTCTCCCCGCCCGCGCTGAAGAGCTGGAGCGAGTTGCCGTTGTCGCCGCAGACGACGGCCGGTTCGCACGGGATGGAATCGTCGTACACGCCCACCGGTGAGCTTATGTACTTGCAGAAGTTGGTGCCGACGAACCCGCCGAAGCTCTCGTAGCTGTCGCCGTAGCTTGCATAGCGGGAGGCCGGGAAGTGTTCGCTGAAGATGGCGACGTCGCCCCATGACATGTCGTGGTTTCCGGGCGCGATACCGTAGTGTATCCCCGCGTCGTCGAAACGCTTCATCTGCTGCGATGCGAAAGCCCACTGGTCGGTAACGCCAGGGTTGTCGACAATGTCACCAAGATGGCTGACAAAGACGATGTTCTGAGCATCCTTGTTTTCCAATATCCAATCTACGCGGTGGCAGAAGCTGGGATTGTCCACCGAGATTTCCGTCCCCACCGAATCCTTGTAGCACTGCGTGTCGCCGAACACGGCGTAGGTGAACGCACCTTCGGGAAGCGGCGGAAGATCCTCCGCCACGGACTCATGCACGATGAGGGGTCCGGTCGACTTGTTGTTCACAAGATCCATCGGCTCGGAAGCCGCCCAGTCGAGGACGTCGATGCCTTCGCCGTCCTGCAGCATTGCGGCGCGCGCAGCGCCCGTCGGGTTCCCATAGTTGACAAGATAGCTTCCGAAGGATGCGAGCGGCGAGTTCTCGCTCGAGATGACCGGGGAACCGCCCTGCCCTTGGGCGAACGCTTTGGCGTATTCGGCCATGACAAGGTAGTCGGTGCCGTAGTTCTCGCCGATGAGCTCGGCATTCGTCCACATCCTGGTTCCGTCGATATATCCGGTCGAAAGGGAGTTGAACAGTCCCACGCGATAGGTCTTGGCGAGGTCCAGGTCGTCCCAGGCGCCCGTGGTGCGATTGAACACCTTGACGTCGCGGACGCGGTACTCGCCGCCGACAGGCCCTGAAATCCAGACGGAGCCGTCGGTCACGACCTTCGTCGGAATGTTGGTGACTGCGGAGAACCTCAACCCGGCCGCATGGAGGAAGGCCGAATTCTCGTTGAGCTCGCATTCGCGCACGCCAAACTCGAGCGCGTCGAGAATCGTCTGTCCCGTTGCGGAGACGAGCGTTACCTTGCCGCCCAAAGGGAACACCGTGAGCAGCGAAGCAAGCGAAACGTCGCCGGCAGGCACCGTGGCGCGAATGCTGCCGCCGCCCACCAGCGCCAGGTCGCAGCCGCCCGCGTCCTTCTCGTTCAAGTACCACCAGATCGCATCGGCGCAGAAATCGCCGAGATTGGTCTCGCCCGAACGGACGCGGCGCCTGTCCCCTATCGAATCGCAGAGCGGCTCGGGGAGCTCGGCGACCTTGCCGCCCAGCCAGGCGTCGACCTTTGCGATAAGGTTCGTCTCCAGAACGCGAACCGCCTCGTTCGTCGCGGAATAGGAACGGACGAGTTCGACGGACGAAGCGCCGTCCACGCTCAGCGTGAACTTGCCGACCGAGTTGAGCGCCGTCCCCGTCTGGACGATGGTCACCTCGCGGCCGACGGAATTCGTCACGACGCGGCCCGGTATCTCGGTGTGGGAATGTCCGTCCACAAGTACGCAGAAGTTCGTGACGTTGTTGACGAAGTCGATGTTGCGGAAATTCGCCTCGTCTTCGCCGAGATGCCCCAGCACGACCACGACGTCGGCTTTCGTGGCGACGCTGTCAACCTCCTCCTGCACCGCCGCGAAAAAGTCGGCCGGCCTTTTGCGTCCGATGAAGTCGTAGCGGTAATAGGTGCTCGTGTCGTCCATGAAGTTCTTCGGGTCCGACGAATTGATTGTCGCCGGCGTCGTCACGCCGACAAAGCCGACACGGAGACCGCCCTTCTCAAAGACAACGGACTTCGCGAGCGGAAATGTCACTTCGCCCGTAGCTCCATTCGTCTCGAACAGGTTCGCGCAGACGAATTTTATGCCGGCGTGCCCTTCGGCGATTGCGAGAAAGTTGGAGGTGCCGAAGTCGAACTCGTGGTTCCCGGGCGCGACGGCGTCATAGCCCGCCGTCGCCATGATCTCGACCACGCTCGCACCGTGATCGTAAACCCCGCACGACGTCCCCTGCAGGAAGTCGCCAGCATCCACCAGGAAGACCGTCTGGCCCGCATCCTCGAGGTCGCGCTTCATCTGCGCGACGGCGGAGAACGGCACCGCGGCGTCGTTGATGTGCGAGTGGGTGTCGTTCGAGCAAAGGATCGTCACTTCCTGCGATGCAACGCACGTTGCGGCGAGTCCTGCGGCAATCGCCGTCGAGATGATGGACATCATCCCTTCAGGGCAGATCGACTTGTAGTTCATATCCTGTTTCTCCTTGATTAAAAATTTCAGTTTCCGCTGCGTGAATAGGCCTTGATGCCGAGCTTGATGTCGCTCACGCCGTTGATGAACGTCTCAAGCCCCTGCTCGCGGTTGGCGTTGAGCGCAGAGCCGGGTATGACAAGCAGCCAGCGGTCGTTCCACACCGAGCGGCCGACGAGACGCGTCGAATACGTCGAGCCGTCCGCGCGCAGCGTCGAGTGGCGGCGGATCTTCGCGTAGGAGTCGCTCGTGCCGTCCATGCCGCTGAACGTCGATATCCAGTCCTCGTCGTCCAGCTCCGTGGAGCCGACGACATAGGGAAGCGGCAGCACCTGGTCGACGACAGACCATGCGAACACGTTGCAGTCGGAGTCGGCGGGCGAGCGCATGTAGTCCCTGCCGACAGGCACGAGGTATACGTTCGGATAGTGAGCAAGTCCGTTCACCGTCTGCGTCGTGAGCCGGTCGTGGCCGACGAACGTAATGCCGACGGCGCTGATCTTCGTCGAGTAGTCGCTGGACGAGAATGCATGGTCGCCGCCCTGGAGCGTTCTGCCGAAGAAGTTCTCGGCGTTGTTGATCGACGTCGCGAACGGGATGACGAGGCCCGGCTCGCGCACGACGGACGCGCTCGAGCTCGTCGGCGGCTGGCAGAAGCGCCTGAAGTCCGCGTCGTCGAGGATGTTGTCGACCCAGTACTTCCTGAGTTCCTGCTTCCACGCCGCGTCGCCCTGCGCATCCGGCTTGATGCGGAAGAGCTCGTAGCGCAGCGAGAACTCGGTCGCCGTGTTGTCCGGATTGTTCACGCCGAGCCGCCCCTTGAGGCTCGCCCAGTTCTCCTTCATCCGGTGGACTATGTCGTAGAGGCCCTTGTCGGTCGCGCTCGACGAGGAGACGCCCTCGTAGCCAAGCTGTCGCGCGCCGACGATTTCCGAGAGGAACTTCGCGCCCGCGTCAGGATCGCTCGACAGGAGCCCAGTCTCGTAGTCGTACACCTTCGCAAGCTCCCAGACGTAGCGCTGGGCGGTGTCGAACGAGGTCGAATACTTCGTCAGCGCGTTGTTGCGCTGGACGCGGTTGTACATGTCGGCGTAGCGGCACGCCGTCGCCGCGTTCGACTGCTGCTTGCGGACGCGTTCGCGTTCCTCCAGCAGAAGGTCGCCTTCGTACACGATCTTGCGGTATTCGGCCTCCGCCGCCGAAAGCGCTCTCACGGCTTCCTGGTAGGCCCTGATCGCCGAGTTCACGTCGCCTGCGAGGGAGCTGGCGCTGTCTTCAAGCGCGATCATCTTATCGTAAAGATCCACACCCTGCGTGACGCTGTCCCATATCTCCTCGGACAGGTCCTTGGCCAGATTCATCCCGCCGAGCTTGGTCAGTGTGGCATATTTTGCGGACGAAAGCACAGCTTTTGTCACCTGTTGTTGGGCGCCCAAGACAGGCTCCACGACCGATTTGGGATCAATGGAGGTGCTCATGCCCAGAATCTGCACCTTCGGAATGCCAGCCAACACGAGTTCCTTTTTGTCGGCGGCGTCGGCAATCAGCGCATCCAAAGCCGCCACCTCAAGATCCGATGCGTATTTAGCTGTGGAATAGAGCCCCTTGTAGACGTTCAGAATTTCCTTCTTTGCCGTTTCCGCCGCCTTGTTCCGGTACTGTTTCTGCAGCTTGGCGTATTTCGTCTGCAGCTTCGCGACCTTGGACGCATACGACAACTTTGCGCCATCCGCCGTCACGTAGGCGGAGACGAACGCGCGATACGCCTCCTGCAACCGCCCCTCGGTCGCGCGCCGCCCGGTCCAGTTCGCCGGCTTCTTGTAGATGCCGTTGTCGGCGATCGTGTAGGTCACCGTAACGGTCTTTCCGTCGACGATGCCATTGTCGCCGAGATTGCTGGAGGCATTATACTTCTTGTTCGTCATCACCAGGACAAAGTCGGTGGAAAGCGCTTTGGTCTCGATTCCGAACTCATTCAGGTCGATGTAGTTGTAGTGGTAGAGGTCCGGTCCTTCGTAGCCCTGCCCGTATGTCTTGCCGGGGCCGATGTCGTCGGCGTAGGGCGTACCGTAGATGGCGATCAGCTCGCGGTTGAAGTCCGCCTCGGTCTTCTGCTGCTCGGCCCCGGCCGTCGTCTCGGCGTTCTGGATCTGCTGAAGGCGCGCGCCATGACGGTTCGCGTAATCAAGCACCCTGCTGCAGTTCTGGAGCGCCCTTTCGGCGCGTTCGAGAATCTGGTCGAAGTGCGAATTCCTGTCCGCGAGCCGGTCGGGGTCGATGTCCATCGGCACCGCGTTCTGCGAAAGCCCGAGCGGGTTCAGGCCGGAGTCGAGCGCATTGACGCGCTGCTGGAGGGAATTGAACACGGTGCAGATCTCGGGCAGCTGAGTCGCGGTTTCGCGCGTGATCTGCGAAATGCCCGCGTCGGCGTAGACACGGGCCGGGGCGTCGTTCGTCGGCAGGAGCGAATTGACGACCGCCCAGTTGTAGATCGCGCCGAGGCCGACGCGCGCCGCCGTCTCGCCATAGCCGAAGTTCTGGCTCACCGTCACGGCCGGATCGGCCTCGCTCGGATAGCTGCCGGCCGCGTTGTCGAAGTACGCCGCACGGAAGTCGCCGCCGTTGTCGCGCCACGCCTTGCGCGCCGTGAGATCGACGACGTCGAGTCCGCACTGCGCGAGCTTGAGCGCCGCGTCGGCGAACTTGTTCTCGTCAGTGTAGTCCTCGTTCACGACGCTTTGCGAGACCATCATCTCCATCATGGACGGCGTCCAGTTGAAGTTCGGGTTCCTGAGGAGCCGGTAGTAGCCCTTGATCGCGCTCAAGTAGTGGCCCCACGCGTCGCCGTGGCCCTGGGGATACTGCTTCGCCGCGCAGTCGACCGTCAGCACGCCCTCCTCGGCGCGGATGCCGTAGTTGTTGACGTACGCGACCTCGCCTTCCGTCACGCCCTTCGTGAAGTTCCAGTAGAGGCGGTTGAAGCACGGCTCGGTCTTCATGTTCGGGCTCTGCGTCGCGTTCGAGCGTCCGCGCAGAAGCGCCAGCTCCTCGTCGAGAAGCGTCCGCACCTGGTTCTGGAAGCAGAACGTCGAGCTCGGCAGGTTCTGGAGTTCGCCGAGATAGGTGTCGCTCAGGCCCTGCGAGACCAGCGGGTTCTTTGCGTCCGCATACGCCTCCGCGCCGAGAAGCATGTAGAGGTCCGCGAGCCGGGACGCCGCCAGGAGCAGCTGCTTGTTGACGTCGATGTCGTTCACGCCGACGGTGAGGGACATCTTCTCGGCCTTGTTGAGGACGGTCTGGTAGAGTTCGAGGAGCCCGACTTCGGCGAGGTTCCCGTTGTTGAGCGCGACGTCGCCCGTGTAAGGCCTGCCGATCTGCTCGAACATCGTGTACCAGATGTCGCTCTTGTTCGAATAGAAGTCCTCGACGCGCTGCGCGAACGGCGTGATCGAGTTGAGGACGCGCTGCACCCATCCCTCGGCGAGCGTGTAGTCGGTCCAGCGGCTCCATGCGGTTCCGTCCGTCAGCGTAAGCTCGGCCGCACTGCCCGCCTTGGCCTGGTAGCGCATCACGTAGTAGGTGTTGACGAGCTCGGTCAGCTGCGTGCCGTTGGTGCCGACGAGGAAGCTCGTAAGCCCGTCGCCGACGAGCGTCCACTGCCATCCCTCGAAATTCGTGTCGACGGAGCCGTTCGCCTCCGGCGTCTTGCGCCGCCACTCGAAGCTGAAGTTCTCCGCAGCGTCGACGATCGGCTCGTTGTACTGGATCGTCAGCTTCTCGGACAGCTTGTTCATCGGATCGGCCAGGACGGAGATCGATCCGCTGTAGAGCTCGGGGAGGACACGGATCACCTTGACGTTGACGGGATCACCGTCTGCGACTACGGACGTGTCGTCGCTGTCGTTTTCGATGATCGTCACGAAGCCCGCGTCGTTGCCGAGCGCCATGAGGGCATAGTGGTCGACGGGGACGTACTCGGGACGGAACGCCCCGTCGTAGGTGACGTAGTCGGCTACGCCGGACTCGGACGCGAGCGAGACGGACGTCACGACCGACGTGGAGACGAGCGTGCAGGGAAGTCCGCAGACCGAGACCGTGTCAAGACGCGAAAGCTCGTTCGTGACGACGCGTGCGTCGCCGACCCATGGCGCATAGCGGTTGTTCCACGACGAGACGCTCTTGTCGGAGACGGCCGCCGCAAGGACCGGCGCAGTCGCAAGGCTGTCGATTCCGGCGTCCCACTGCGCCTTCTTGGGCGAGCCCTCGAGGCAGATATCCTTCAGCGCCTGGCGCTCTGTCGCCGTCAGCACGTTGAGCTGCATGTACGGCTTGCCGGTCGCGGGCTCGACGAGGTTGCCGACGAGCACGAGGCGGCTGTCCTCGGGCTCGTTCGTGTCGACGTAGAAGCGGTCGGAGACCGATGGAGGCAGCCCGGTGAAATGGTACTTGCCCTTCCTGAGCTGGCAAGTGCCGGAATTGCCGAGCTTGAAGCCGTATTCCGAGACGAAGCTGCTCGTGATCGGCAGCCTCGCCTTCTGCGCGACCGTGGGGTCTATGAGCGTCACGACGTCCTTCCTGACGGACTTCCCGCCGACATTGCCGGTGATTCCGGGGCGCGGGTAGATGACCCCGCAGGACGCCATGTTGTAGACCTCGGGCAGTCCGTCGACCGCCTTTGTGAGCGTCTGCCCGACACGCATCGACGGCGTTCCCGCGGCGGACGGCCAGCTGACGGACCAGTACCACGGCAGCGGCGTTCCTGCCGTCACATCAGTCGCGGAATACCCGCGCACGCAGCTGAGCCACGGCAGATACGAGCCGTCCGCGACCGCCACGCCCTCGGGCATGTCGAAGCTCGCGTACTTCATGTAGTGGTAGAACGCAAAGCCGCCGCCGTCGCGCCGCGCCCAGTCCGTCGCCTTCCTGTCGCGGTAGACTATGGACTTGTCGTCGCCGGAATTGCACTTGAGCGACGCCCACTGCGTGTGCGGATTGCGGTATCCGTCGAGCAGACGGAGCGGAGCCGGCGGCATCAGCTCGTTGCCCGCGACGGCAAGCGAAGAATATGCGCTGTAGTAGTGGTTCGTGAAGACGACGCGGCGGACGGCCTGCGCCCCCTTGCCGCCGTTGTTGTACATGGTGAAGACGAGTCCGTCGTCGCCGGGATCGGTCGCGAGGTCGCAGCGGACGGCCCATGTCGCATAGCCGTCGCCGACCTCGGCCTTCGACGCAAATGCATGCGCGACGTTCGGATGGTATCCGTCCTTCGTCCTGTCAGGCTGGCGGTAGACGGCAGGTGCGATGCCGTCGCGGACGGGTTCCGTGCCGGAAGCCTTGACGAGCGCGCCCTTCGGGAAGATCCTGGTGTCGCCGACGAAGGTCAGCCCCCTCGACTTGCAGCGGTCCAGCACGTACGTCACCGTCGATTCATCCATGGTCGAGCGCTTGCCGACCGAGCCCGGCTCGAAGTCCCAGCAGGCGAACGGCATCGCAGCGCCGGATTCCGTCGAGTACGGCTCAAGGGCGACATCGCACCACTCGGGCATGGCGAACGTCCGTCCGTAGAGGCGGATGTCGTCGAGCGCAAGTCCGGCCGCGGAAGGATCCCCCGGCATCGCGCCCAGGACAAGCACGCCGCCCGCTCCGACGAAAGCCGTGCCGCCGATCTCCCCCTCGGCAACCACCTGTCCGTCCATGGCCAATGCGACGTGGCGGCTGTTCTCGGCGACGGGACCTACCGTCAGCGACATCAGGCCCCACCTGTCGTTCGCGACATGGAAAACGCCGGTCCAGACCTCATTCGTGACATCCTCGCTGACGGTGAACCTGAAGCCGGTCTGCCCGTCACCGTAGTCGCCGGTCGAAACGAGCTCGAAGACGGAGCCCGACAGCTCCATCGAAAGAACGTGGCCTGGCGTAACGGAGGCGACGGAAAATTCCTCGGGGGCGGCCTTCATCCATACGCCGAAGGTGAAGCCGCTTTCGCCAAGCGAGACATCCCCTTCCGTCAAAAGCGCGCCAGATTCGGCGGACCTGAGGTACACGCCCTGCGACGACAGCCCCACCGAGTCGCCCATGCTGCCCTTTCCGGAGACGACGGCGATCTCGGGCCAGTCCTGCCCGACCGCCCCGCGAACGAGGTAGCGCGCGACCGCGGTCGGGTATTCCGCGATCTTCACGGCTCCGTAGAGCCGCGAAGACGCCATGGCCTCGCCGCGCCACCAGACTTCGATCGGCACGTCGCTCGCCCCTACGGAACAGATGGAGCTCTCAAGGTCGGCGAAGGGATTGGTCTCCTCTTCGGAATCGGAAGTCGAGACGCCGGACGTGCCGCTGTCGACGAGCGTCGGCGCGACGGGATCGCGGTATAGGATGACATTCCAGTTCCTGCCGCCGGAAACGGAGCCCTCGCGGTAGATGTAGCCGGGGATGGGCGAGACGCGGGAGAACGCGTCCGCGGCGCTTCCGGTCAGCTCCGCGTCAAGCGGCCTGAGCTCCGCGCCTACGGGCTGCACGATGTCGTACTTCCCCGCGTCTGCGTTGCAGACCTCCCGGTGCGTGCGCGGAAGCGACCGGAACGTGCGGTACCACATGCGTCCGTCGTCGTCGCTCAGCTTCAAGGTGAAATATCCGCTCTTGGAGACGGATACCTCCTGTCCGGAAACGGACGCGGTCGCCATCGGCTTCTGGTAGTCGCAGACCGTCACCGTCAGGTTCGTCGGCACGAACAGCCCGACGCCGACGCCGCTGTCGCCATAGACGACCACAGGGGCGTTCGGGTCCCAGCCGACAAGATACCAGTCCTCCTCGAACGGCCAGAGCGTTCCCATCATGTCGGGCTTCTCCCAGTAGATGTCCGCCGATGCCGGCGTGTCGCGTCCGTCCGCGTTGGCGGTCTTGTCCGTCGGCGAGATCGCGTAGACGATACGCTGGACGTCGCCGTTCGCATCGGTGAGGTCGGCCAGATGAAGATGCGGGGACGCCGCATCGCCGTCTTCCTGCGAAACACCCTTCTGCACGTATGGGCGAAGCCCGTCGATGCTCCAGCCGTCGCCCGTGGGGAGAAGCTCTTCGCCGACATGGGCGGTCAGTATCTTTACGTCAGGTCCCGACACCTCTACGACGACATGGCCGATGTACTCGTCCATCTTTCCGCTTGTGTAGTAGCAGACGACGAACTGTCCGACGGGCCCGTCGAACTGCTGGCTGTCGACGTCTATCACCTTGGCGTACGCCTGAAGCGTATGCGAGGATTCATCGAGGAAGACGCCCTTGACGATGTTCGAAACCCCGGCGGTGCCCGATTCGGCATAAACGGGCGTGACGATTTCGGAGGGACCGAAAAGGCGCACGAATTTTCCGTTCAGGTCGATTCCCGGCGCGTTGAACGGCGCGTTGGTCCAGAAAATGCGGTTCGGACGCTCCGTCGAGCAGCTCTTGACCTGGTAGATCAAAGTCTTCGGCTCGTCGCCGTTCCTGTAGTGCCACTTGACCGACACCGCGCCGCCGCCCGTAAAGAGGATCCTCTGGGCCGCGTTCGCCATGCCCTCAAGGTAGCAGATGTTGCCCGACAGGTAGTCGCCGGACTCTAAAATGCCGTCGCGCGTCTTCTCCCAGTCGATGTCCTCCGGCGTATCGGCCGGAATGTCGGAAAGGTAGTCGCCTATCGAAAAGTTCGGCGTCTGCTCGGAAACGACCATTCCGGACGAGTGCTGCGCGAGCTCGTAGGCGACTACGCCGGAAAGCTCGGCCACGGCGGAAGTCGCGGTATCGCCTTCCGAGACAAAGCCGGACGCGAGGGGGTAGAGATGCGCGGGCCTGGCGTATGCTCCCGGCCCCGAGGGGAACGGTGTGAGCGTACCCAGCCCGATCATGAAGTCGATCTGGTCGCCGCGAAGCGGGACTGCGGAAAGCGCGACAACTGCCAGCAAGAACGTTGTTGTTTTCATCTCGCACACCTCCCGTTGTTATTCTGCGGACGCAAACGGATAGAAGAGAACGCGCGTGGTCCGCCTCGCTGCGGCCGGTGCGCGCAACGGCTCGCCCTCCGTGACGAACACGGGGACGGCAAGCATCATCGGCGTGCCCGACGTCTCCGCGTCGCAGAAGAGCGCCACGCCATTGCGCGTCGCATCCCCCGGCACGACGATTTCGCCGCGTTCCCATGTCTTGCCTGCATTCAGCACTTCCGGCTCGGCGCCGGATGCGAAGACGCGCAGCGTGCCCGGACGGCCGAGCTTCAGCGTCGCGTCGCGGCGGACGTTTACGGCGGAAAGCCGCACCGTGTCGTTTGTGTTCAGCGTGCGCAGGCAGCCGCCGACGGACAGCGTGGCCGCGCTGACGCTGTCGGCCTTTACCTCGCCGGCCTCGAGTTCGCTTACGTAGATCGTGCCGCCAAGCGTATCGGCCCTCCCCGCACGCACGACGAACGGCTCGGTAAGAAGCGCGCGGCGAGGCTGGATTTCGGGCGCGTTCCCGATAGAGACGCCTACGTATTTCGCGGTTCCGTCCGCGATGGCCGCCGTGAGCGCAGGACCGGAAAGCGCGGCCTCAAAGCTGCCGTCCTTGTTCACCGGCACGGAAAGCGTCCGGGTGAAGACGGCCGTCCCGCCCGAAAGGAGTGGATACACGCTGAATTTCATCGACTTCTCCTTTCCGGTGTCTACGACCGGACGCGAAGCGTTCTCAACGTCCACCAGCCGCCCGCGGTAGACAAGGACAGGTTCCGGAACGCTTCCGAAGAGCGCACCGCACGCGAGAAAAGCCGCAATCAAAGCTGTCTTTTTCATCTTCACCTCCTATTCCTTTTCTTCCTCGACGTCATTCCGCCACCCCGAACCGGACGAATCCGACGTCCGCCGTGCAGGCAAAGCTCCTGGACGAGCTTGTCGGCGTGAGGCGGAGCTCTTCGCCGAGCCTTAGCGGAATCGTCCACAGGTACGTCCGGTTCGGCTCGGACTCGAAACTGGAGATCTGGGTCTTCCCGGCGGACACGACAACATATGGAGCGAAGTCGCCCGTCTTGAGGCGCAGAACGGCAAACGAGTCCGCATCGGCCGCAACCGCGAGACTGTCGCCGTTTTTCAGGATGCGTCCCCTCTCCTCGCCGGATGTGCCCGTGAACGACTTCGTCTCCGGGGCGAAGGTCATCGCGCCCTGTCCGCCGGAAAGCCAGCGCAGCGACCCGCCGGCCGTGAGGTCCGCTCCCCCGACCGTGACTTCGCCAAAGCCCGCGACCGAAGCTGCGCCAAAGCTTTCGGTAAGGCGCAGCTCCTTCGCTTCAAGCGTTCCCGTGGCTGCATTGCCAAGGTAGGCGTCTTCATGTCCGAGCGCGGCGGATCCGTCGGTGTCTATCGAGTCCGCAGAAATCGCGGCAATCGCGTACGGAACGGTATCGACGGTCATCGACGCGATCTCGCCGACCGGCGCCGGAGCGGAGAACGTAAGGTTCGTGACGTTCCTGATGGCTCCGTTGTCGCCGGTCATGTTCACGGACGCAAGGTACCAGCCGGAGGCGTCCGTCTTCAGCGGCAGTTCTGCCGTTGACGTCGTACCGTCGTCAAATCGCAGTTCGGCCTGCGCGGTCGCGGTGTGGTTGGAGAGCACATCCCCTCCGGCGCCGACGAGCAGCCCGGTGAACGTCCCATTGGGAACCGGCGACGTCGCGAGCGAGCCGGCCGTCCCGGATGTGCGCAGGTTGCGGACAATGTCGAAGACGTTGGCGTTGGACGCCTTGATCTGGGCCTGGGCGATGCCGTGGTAGTCCGTGCCCTCCCGGTCGGACGACCAGCCGTACGCGCGCAGCGACAGGTCGTACCATATCCACTTGCCGACATCCGCGACATCGGCCTTCGGGTCGAACACGGGATGCGGAACGCCGCACAGGATGTTGGTTGTCGCGGTCGCGCCGGCGATGAAAAGCTCCGACGCGGGTTCGGTCCTTACGCCGCAGCTTTCGAGCAGGCTCCACCCCGAGACATCGGCCGCGAGCGTCGCGTAGACGCGGCAGCGGTCTTTCCATGCGGGGATGCGGCAGCCGACAAACGTGCAGTTGAGGAAGTCGACCCGTCCGCCGCGCTTCATGCTGACCGCCGGATCGCCATCGGTCGAATTTACGTCGACGAAGGTGCAGTTCAGGAAAAGCGTCACGCCGCCGTACTTTGGGTCGGAGTAGGATTCGGCGAGGCGACGGTCGCCGTTGCCGTAGAACGAGCAGCCGGATGCGACAAGCGACGAGCCCGGCTCGAAGAGGAAGGCTTCGCCCATCCAGCCGGAGAATGCGCAGTTCTCCAGCGTAAGGTCTTCCGTGCTGACGATGACAGACTCCGGCGAGACGACTCCCGCGCCGTCGAAGTGGATGTTCCGGATGCGCACCGGCGCTCGGAAGAGGATGAACATCGTCGAGGTGGACCAGTCGGCGGACGCCCGCAACCTCACGCCGCGCCCGCCGTTGTTTCCGTCAAGAACCGTCCTGCCGCAGTCCTCGAGAATCTCAAGCCGATCGGCGATCGTCACCGCGTTGTCGTCGGCGGGGAGGTTGAAGGAGATCGTCCGCGTTCCGTCTGCGGCGGCGATTCCGGCATTCTCCTTCAGCGCCGTCACGGCATCGAGAAGCGTCACCTTGTCGGGCGCGACGTCAACTCCCCACTCTCCCGTCGTGACCGTCAGGATGGACGAGTTGCGCCGCCAGCCGGGGACAAGAGTGACATCGTCGACGAACGGGCACAGTGCGCAGCACGGCGAACCGTCCGCGCGGAAGATCATCCGTCCGCCTTCCGTCATCCATCCGGTGAAATCCCATCCGGCCCTCGTCGGCACCGGCGCGTTTTGCAGGAAGTCGCCGCACATGACCGTCCGCTCCAGGCTTGCGGAGGAGTCGGAAAAACGACCGGAGCCTGCGCCGAACGTGATCTTCGCGGACATGCCGGCCATTCCGACCGCAGTCGCGGAATCGCCAGAACGAAGTCCGACGACAAACACGTCCGCGCCTGCATCCGCGAAGAAATACCCGCGTCCGCCGGCATTTCCGGGACCTCCTGCGGATGTCCGCCCGGGGTTGTTGCCCGTCGTGTGCGTACCGTCGTGGGATTCGCCGGAGCTCTTGCCGTCCGCCCCATCCTCGCCTGTCGTCGCGCCGGAGCCTCCCGGACCGCCGTATCCGTTGCGGTAGACCCAGCTGTTCGAAAACCAGCCCGTCTCCCCGACCCATGCGCCGCCGCTGTTTCCGCCGGCGCCGCCGCCGCCACCGCCGCCGCCGCCGCCGATGCCGAGCGATCCGGCCATTCCGCCGCCGCCGCCGCCACCGCCGCCACCGATGCCGAAGCCGTAGTTCTGTTTAAAGCCGCTGCCCTTGTCGTTCCTCACGCCGTCGCTTTTGACGGGGCCGCCGCTGGCCCTTTCGGTCTGCGCGATTCCGCTGACAGACGTGACGTAGACGTTTCCAAGCACGAACACGCGACCGCAATCGCCGCCGGCGCCGCCAGCTGAACCGTTGCCGCCCTTCTGGCAGTCATAGCTGATGTTGCTGTCAGAGTCAAGGCTTTTGGAGAAATTGCGGAACGGAGCCTGGCCTCCCGCACCTCCTGCACCGCCCGTACCGCCTGCGCCGCCGATGCCTGCGGCCGCGCCGCCACCGCCTGCGCCGCCGGATCCGCCGTGTCCGGCGCGGGCGCTCGCGTTCTTCTCGTCCGACGAGTACGAGAGCGTCGCTTCGCCGCCACTTTCGCCGAACCAGCCGACGGCGGCATCTCCGCCCTTGACCTGAAGGACGCCTTCACCGACGATGGCCAGGGTCGAGGACGCAGGGACTTCGATTCCGGCGCCCGCACCGGCCGCTCCGTTGGCGTTGCCGCCGGTCAGAGTCAGCATCTTCCCGGACGGGACCTCGAGCACGACGACGCTGTCCGCACCGATTTTCATCGCGCTTTGCCCTGGCTCGCCGGAACGCGACTGGTTTTCGCCGTCGACCGTTATGCGGAAATAATTGAATCCCTCGTATTTCGTCAGGTCGCAGTCGACTTCGGAAAGCGCTTGCGAAAACGTGAGGCTCTTGAAGTTGACCGGCGGCGCGGACAGCTGCTCGGCCCTTGCGCCGGCAATGCCGGCCAAGATGGCCGCAAGCGAAAGAATCGTATTTCTGACATTCATCTGCAGGACTCCTTTCCCGTCATCAGGGGTTGCCGAAAGTGCGGCGCGAGATCCGGCTTACCGAATCCCCGTCTGCCGGGGCCGCGATCACGGACCCAGCCGGAAGCGGCAAGGCGAACACCATTCCGTCCGCCGTATGATAGTAGATCATCTGGTCGCACCTGGTGCCGCTTTCCTCTTCGACGGACGAAAGGGTCCAGTCGGTCTCGCCAATCCCCTTCACGCCGCCCTCGAGCCGCACGCGCGTCCATTCGTCCGAGCCGACCCAGCTGTCGCTTCCGTCGAGGGATCCCGTCAACGCCGCGCTCACCACGTTCGACACCGTCGCCCCGCCTGTCGTCGAAAGCCGGTCAGCCGCGATATCGTCGAGCACGAGCGTCCCGCCGATCCTCGCGCGCTCGGTGGAGGATGCCACGGCGGCGTGCGCCGCGCGGGAGTAGCGCGTCAGCGTGATGCGCGGGCTGAACTCCTCCCCGCCAATGGGCTTGATCCCGATCTGCGCCTGGCCCGCTACGTGCGAGAGCGCCTGGACGAGCGTGTACGACGGGTCCAGGACGGACGCGTTGCCCGCCGAGTCGTTCAGGTCGACGTAGAAGTCGCCTGCCCCGTTCATCTTGACGGACACGCGGCGCCCCCACAGCGGCCCGGTGTCCTCGCGCGCGGAGTCGTATATCCTGAAATCGAGCGCGATCGGAACGGCCGTGGAAATGTTCGGAAGCCGCGACTTGAGGTTGCCGGCGAAGGCGATCGTCGGCTCGGGCGTTTCCGCATGCGCAAAGGCCGCCACAACCAGAAGCGCGGCCGCAAGACAGGTTTCAGTCTTCATTTCAGCTCTCCGTTGGGGATTATTCTCTCAAAGGCAAAAGTGCCGTCTATCACGACAGGACGGTTCGCAAGCCCGTCTATCCGCCAGCGGACGTAGCCCGCCGTCTTCTCCTCCGGCCCGAGGTCGCAGATCGCGTCTCCGAAATCGTCCTTCCACACGAACGAAAGCGTGTTCGTCACGCTCCAGAGCTCAGGCTTCATCTCGGCGTTGACGTAGTTGGAAAGATCGTCGCCGGACGGCGCATAGTGCGTGTAGTCGGACGACACGCCGTCGTGGTCGGGGTGCCAGGCATGGCGGAAGGGATTCCCGCCCGCGCGCTCCGCGACGGTGTAGGAGAACTGCAGCATGTCGCCGAACCCCTCGCGTCCGTCTGGGACAACGCCCGCGACTTCCGAATTGTCCGGGTCGAGGATGAGGCTCGTCACGAGGCGCGCGTCCTCGCCGAACGCCTTCGCGCCCGCGAGTTCGCGGCAGATCTGCCGCGTTCCGTTCGTGTCCGTCGCGACGCCGACGCGCTGCAGAAGCCGCGCGACGCCATCCCCGTCCAGATGCATCAGCACGATCGGCTTCATCACCCCGGACGCGGCGACGGGAACCATGTTCGTCCCCTCGCTTACGCGGTTGAGGTAGAGCGATCCGATCCAAAGTCCGGCCGGGAAGGAATCGCCTCCATGCTCCTCCGCTTCGGCCGAGACGGGGATCCTTACGCGCATGCCGCTCCCTCCGAGATCCTCGATCTGCAAAAGCGCTCCGTAGTCCGCGACAGCCAGGCCCCTTCGGTCGATGCCGAACGTGATCGACCGCTCCTCGCCGGGGGCGAAGCTGCGCTCCCAGCTCGCGCCGACCGTCAGGTTCGTCCAGTATCCGCCGTCGAGAGGATTCTCCTTGACCAGGCGGCTAAGCGGGGGCGGCGTGTCTCCGGGCCGTTCGGATGCAAGATACGTGAAGCGGAACACGCGCTCCGCGCCGCCACAGTTGGCGAAGCCCAGGGGAAGGCGCACTTCGGACGTGCCGAAGTCAAGCTCGTCGCCGCCGCTCACGCGTATGACGCCGCTCCAGTCGTCCGAGCGGGTCGCCGTAAGGGCGTACGCCTGTCCGGGATGGAGCCTGGCGGACTTCCCGAGGAAGGAAAGAGGCAGGAAAGAAGGCGACGGATCCTCGCCTGTGATGACGTAGGCCGTGCCGGACGTCCCGTAGGGGCCTTCTCCATAGTAGGCGGAGACCGAAACGTCCGCTGCGACCGAAGGACCGGATATGTTTACGAGCCCGTCGGCGGTGTCGTCGGTGGCGCGCCAGCTCATCACCGGCGGTTTGGGCGTGCCGTAGAACGTCTTGGAACAGTCGTTCGTCGTGAAGACGAGATACGCCTGGCCGCCCGCGAGCGACTTCAGCGTACTCGCCGTCGGGTTCCCGGCGATCCATACGAAGTAAGAAACGGGCTTCTGGTTTATCACCCTGCCGTCCGAACGGTACTGGGCCGTCTCGGAGTAGGCGTCCGAAAGATACGCGCCGACGCTCTTGACCGGCATGCCCTGGAAGAAATCGTCGCAGTCCGCCGTCTCGGGCGTTGATTCGAGGTAGATGGCGTTCCATCCTTTTGCAAGCGTCACCGTCTCCTCGATGACACCGCCGGCCAAAAGGATGCCGGCCGACAGGACGCCGGCTGCCAATACGGTAATCTTGGGTTCGACTTTCATATTGCCTCCTGAGAACTTACTTCGCCTCGATCCTGAAGAACTCCGAGGATCGGCCGGAGACGGGCGCGAGGTAGATCGTCGCGATGTCGGCATCTTCGTCGGTTCCGTCGAACGTCACCGTCGTCTGCTCGGCGGACGCGTCGTACGTCGCCTTGAAGCCGCGCGCGGCCCATTCGGGGTTGACCAGCGACTCGGTGGAGCGAAGCCCGTAGACATGCCCGCCGACATACTCGAACGACAGCGCGAGGAGCGAATCGCCGAGGGAATGGTAGTCTGTCACGCGCAGGCAGTCGGTGGCGTCGAACGGACTAGTTCCCGCAATGTACTCCGCGTAGTTGGTCTGGCCGTCGCCGTCCCAGTCGCCGTCTGGGTCGTAGGCGGAGATCTTCTTGTACTGGAGCCACGGCGCGATCTGGTCGAGATACATCTTCGCGACCTGCACCTGTCCGTCCACGGCGTAAGGGCTCGCGGACGGGAAGCTTTCGAACGCAAGGAGCTGCGTCACGAGGTTGGTGGACGCATTGGCCTCGTAGACCACGATCGCCGCAGGCGCGCAGTTCGTCGCCCCCTGGGCGACCACGACGAGATTGAGGACGTCACCCACTGCGGCGGTCTTTTCCGTGGCAGACGACGACAGCGGAATCTGCAGCGCGAAGTTGACGCCCTCCCCGCCGCTCGGCGACGTCACGACCGTCGTCTCGGCGAGCAGGACGCCGTCCGCGGCCACGGCCTGCACCGTCAGGCCGTCATCGGCCGTGCACAGCATGTTCTTGTAATCCTTCAGCGCCCCGGTGACGACGTATGTTCCGACCGGAAAGATGTCTGCGCCTGCCGTAAAGGCAAGCGCTGTCGCAAGGAGGAGCCCGAAGGCACGCCTCGTCGGGTAAATCCCATTTATCGTTTCTTTCATTTTTCTCCTTCTTTAAATGGCTACATCGAATCACAATCCGGGAGGCAGTCAGGCTCGGCGCCCTACACCGTCTTCGTCATCCTCTCCGCCTTTCCCCTCTTGCCCATCGGCCAGCTCCAGCGTGCAGGCGCCGTTTTCGTCGAGCGCGATCTCGAGCCCGTTCTTCGCGCCAGTTTCATTAAAGATCGATTCTATCCCATGCATTGCTTTTCCCTTTGGGATCAAGGAAATTGGGATCAAGGAAATCTATCGCACGGTCATACATTCTGCAACATACTCTTTTTGAGGTAATTGCAAAACCCCTCTTCGCGAGACCGACGCGGCAAGCCGCCTGACTTGCTGACGCACGTTGGCCGACATCCGCAACCAAGGAATCAAGCATCGGTATTGTACCATTTTGGCAGACTTTCCGCAAGGGGTCTTTTGACATTTTCGGGGGGGGGTAATTGCAATTATTTTACATTTATCATTGATTTTTGTGCGGTTATTTGTTATAATATCCACATGAAAACAAGAGAATGCGTCAAGAACCCGGAAGATTCTCCGATGTACAGGCTCGGCAGGCACTGGAACACCATACAGGCATACCTCATCCCCGGCATCGAGGACGACATCGGGGAGCTGGGGGAAGACCTGAAACGATTCACGCAGACATGCGAACTTCTCATCAACGACGCGATGTTCGCAAAATACCGCTGGTGCGGCAACGGCCG
>Ga0310786_10003570_pt1 | contig 22513 bp, 16 predicted proteins | sample AusTroGonzalo_MG_FD_203881 | JGI IMG/M metagenome (GOLD analysis project Ga0310786, IMG submission 203881) | Bovine rumen microbial communities from tropical cattle in Woodstock, Queensland, Australia - Gonzalo_03 (v2) (version 2) | ecosystem: Host-associated > Mammals > Digestive system >...
AAAAGAGTCATGTACGGAAGGGCATCATTCAAGTTACTGGAAATAAAATGTACAAAATCGATTGTTGGGAATAGGAAATCAACAGAATTCTGAGATGAACCCCTTATTATATAATATATGTTACTCGTTTATAACCTCTATATAGAAGCTGAACGGCCGGAAGCCATCGTTGCAGCTGATCATCGCGCTCATGGGATTCTTCATCCATCCATCATAGAAGTTTCCTTCGCCTCTGGCCAATGATTCCACGAACTCCCGCATGGAAAACCATGCAGCAAGGCACATCCCTTCAGGGCACTTGCCGTCGATGGAAATCCATTGCTCTCCTTCCTTGACATCGCACGTATGCTCGATTGGGTTTTCATACTTTGCCATCAGGTCAGAATAGACCGTCTGGCGTATGGCTGTGATTCGTACCTTCGACATAATTTCACTAAAAACTAACGGCAAAGGTAGTGATAATTGGGAAAATTTCACTATCTTTGCAGCGAAATTTAGGATAGTTTATGAAGAAATAGACAAAAACAATGGTTCAGCAAGTAGAAATAACCCTAAGTGCAAAGTCGAGAGGCTTCCATCTGGTGACAGGCGAGATTATGCGTCAGTTGCCCAGATTGCCAAAGACTGGCATCATCAACATATTCTGCAAGCATACGAGTTGCGGACTGAGCATTAACGAGAATGCAGACCCGGATGTCAGGGTTGATATGGAAACCATCTTCAACCGCCTTGTCCCTGAGAATCGTCCAGATTACGAGCATACGTTAGAGGGTGCTGATGACATGCCTGCTCATGCCAAGTCAACGCTGAGCGGAGTGAGTCTGACCATTCCTATTACTGATGGCCGACTGAACATGGGAACCTGGCAGGGCATCTATTTCTGTGAGTATAGGAATTTCGGCGGAGCAAGGAAACTGGTAGTTACAATTATAGGAGAGTAAGAATATGGAAGTGATTAGTACAAAGAAGGCACTTGCTGCTATTGGGCCCTACAGTCAGGCCATTCAGGTAGGAAATCTCGTTTATACCTCTGGTCAGATTCCCATTGACCCTGCAACTGGTACGTTTGTTGAGGGAGGTATCATTGAACAGACCCGTCAATCATTGACCAACGTCAAAGCCATCCTGGAAGAGGCTGGACTGACGATGGCCAATGTTATCAAGACGACTGTGTTTATGGCCGACATGAACGATTTTGCGGATATGAACAGCGTCTATGCAGAGTTCTTTAAGGAGCCTTATCCAGCTCGTTCTGCCGTTGCTGTCAAGACGCTGCCGAAAGGAGCATTGGTTGAAATCGAAGTCATTGCAGATCGATGTCGCTGAAAGCCATGCGGTCGCCTGAGCAACAGCGGACATATATTGCCATAGACCTGAAGTCATTCTATGCTTCAGTGGAGTGTGTGGACAGGGGGCTTGACCCGCTGACTACCAGCCTCGTAGTGGCCGACGAATCGAGGACGGACAAGACCATCTGTCTGGCTGTGACGCCGTCGCTGAAGGCATACGGCATTGGTGGCAGGGCCCGGCTCTTCGAGGTGAAGCAGAAAGCGCGAGGTGTTGACTTTATCATTGCCAAACCTCGTATGGCGCATTACATCGAGGTCAGTACAAAGATCTACGGCATCTATCTGAAATACATTGCACCCGAGGACATTCACGTCTATAGCATCGACGAGGTGATTATGGACGTGACGGCCTATCTGGGCAGCTATAAGATGACCGCCCACCAGTTGACGATGAAGATGATACGCGACGTACTCTCGCAGACGGGCATCACGGCGACGGCTGGCATCGGCACGAACATGTATCTCTGTAAGGTAGCGATGGATATCGTGGCCAAGAAGATGCCTGCCGACAAAGACGGAGTGCGCATTGCTGAACTCGATGAAATGTCGTACCGTCGGGAGTTATGGGATTATCGCCCCATCACGAAGTTCTGGAGGGTGGGGCATGGCATTGCGCAGAAGTTGGCCATCTATGGCATCGACACGATGGGCAAATTGGCTCGGATGTCGGAGCAGAACGAGGAACTGCTGTATCGGCTCTTCGGCGTGAATGCAGAGCTGCTGATAGACCATGCCTGGGGTTGGGAGCCCTGTACGATGGAAGCTGTGAAAGCTTATAGACCAGAGACCAATTCCTTCAGTAGCGGACAAGTATTGCAAGAACCTTATAGCTTCAAGAAAGCCCGTGTGGTGATTCAGGAGATGGCAGAGGGAATGGCACTCGATTTGGTATCGAAGCGGCTGGTGGCTGATCAGCTCGTGCTGACCGTGGGTTATGATGCAGAATGTCTGATACGTCCAGAGATCCGTGCGAAGTATCATGGGGAGATAGTTACCAACCACTATGGCAAGCCTGTGCCGAAGCATGCCCATGGCACCTTCAACTTTGAGAAGCCCACGTCATCCTCACGGCTCATCATGGACGGCGCTGCTGAACTTTATGATCGCTGCGTGAATTCCGACTTGCTCATCCGTAGGCTGAACCTGACGACGAACCATGTGGTATCAGAGACATCCGTATCAGCACAGGACAAGACGCCCCAGCAACTCGACCTCTTCACAGACTACGAGGCATTGGCCCGGCAGCGCCAGAAGGAGCAGGCCAAGTTCGATAAGGAACGTCGTATACAGGAGGCACAATTGAGAATCAAACAGCGTTTCGGGAAAAACGCCATCCTTCGAGGTCTGAACTTCAAGGAGGGAGCCACCGCCAAGGAGCGCAACCAACAGATAGGAGGCCACAAGGCTTAGGTAATTGACAATTGACAATGAACAATGGATAATTACGAGGACATAATAAATCTGCCGCATCACGTCTCGAAGCGCCATCCACAGATGTCGATGTGGAATCGTGCAGCTCAGTTCGCACCGTTCGCCGCATTAACTGGCTATGAAGCCGCTATCGGGAAAATGGTACCTACAGATATTAATGATAATAAATATAAGAATTATGAAGAAGATTGTTTGTCTGATGTTTGCCCTTGTAGCAATGACATCTTGCGGTAATAAGACCAATAGTGCAGCGCCTGAGGCCGATTCCACTGTAGTGAATGAAATGCCTGACACGCTGAATACCGTGGAGGCAGTCGTAAAACAGGTGAATGCCGTCTACGACTATCTGAATCAGATGAGAGAGCACTACGATGAAGACATGCCATCGATAGACGAGCGTTTCGGCAGCAAGGAGTGGCAGCGGGTGCGTAAGGAAGTGGAGGCTATCGACAGAGAATGTGAATGCGGCGGTTTCTTCGATTTCGGTGAAGAGGGACCGTTGGATGCCTGGACTTACGACTGCTACGAAGGGACTGTCAGTGCCAACGACATTCAAGCCAAACTGTTGCCAGACGGCATGGCAGAAGTCCGCTTTTTAGTGAAAGATGCCGTCACCATCATAGGTGTTCCCATTCGTTGGCTGATGCGGGTGGAGGATGGCCAATGGCGCGTACACAACATCTTCTTTGAGAAAGACGATAATCTCGACCTGTTGATGAATATGCGGGCTTACGCTGACGATGGGCACGAAACTAAAGAAGAGGCTCCCAAGGAAGCCCCAAATCTCTCTGATTACGCTGAATAGTATAACAGGATTTCTTATGTATCAGTGGTCACGGCCTTTCCTGCCTCTTTCCAGGCGATGATGCCGCCTTTCAGGTTCACGCACTGATAGCCCTCAGCAGCCAGCTTTCCAGCAGCATTGGCCGAGCGACGACCACTTCTGCAATAGACGGCAATCTTCTTGTCTGTTGGCAGTGTGGCCTTTGCTTTCTCGATGAAATCGCTCTGCCCCTGGTCAATCAGGATGGCCCCCGGAATATGCCCTTCAGCATATTCGCTGGCCGTACGGACATCAAGCACCACAACACAGGAATCCTCTATCAGTTCAGAGAATCCTTGAACATCTGCATTCTCATAATTCCCTTGGCCGCAGGCAGTCGTCAGCCCTAAGGTAGCCAGTAGGCAAGTCAAAAACTTCTTCATAATCCTAAGAATTTCAAAATGTCATTTCAATTTGCAAAGTTATGAATAATCCGCCGAACTGCCAAACAATTCAAGATAATTTTTGGTTGTCTGCGGCTATTGGGAATCAGATGCCACAGAGGGAGGCGTAGGGACAGTTGCGGCAACGCTGGCGGTCGTCGGTGGGGATGAAGTCGAGGGCTGGGTTGAAGATATCGCTGATGACGGCTTCCAGCAGTTCCATATAGCGTTCAGAGACGGTGGCGATGTCGTTGACAGGCTCTGTACCGAGGTGTAGGGTGGGGTCGTAGTCTTCTGTGCCAGCATGTTGTATGAAGAGCAGGGCTGGAGCAACGGGAACACCATTAGAGGAACGCCTGACAATATGGCTGTAAAGGAAGGTCTGAAGGTAGTAGTCGCTATGGTCCTTGAGGCTTTCCTGCGCAAAGATGGCATCGACATTGGCGAGAGGTTTTAGTTTGTGGCTGCCCGTCTTGTAGTCGATGACGCGGATGCACTCCGTGCCGTCAGGAGTGGTGATGATGTCGAGACGATCAATGATTCCACCGAGGGATAATGAAAGTGAAGAGTGAAGAGTGAAGAGTGAAGAGTTTGACAATTGAAAATTGACAGGGTGTTCGAGGCCGAGGATGGTGAAGGGGGTAAGTCGGCGGTCGATCTCGAGGAGTTGGTGGAGGTATCGGATGATGACTTGGCGGTTGATGAGTTGCAGACCGTCAAGAGGTGGCAGAGGACGTTGGGAATCCCTGATCTGGAAGAGTTCGCACTTGATGGCATCGTCGACGGCGCGTTCGATGTCCACCTCCGTCTTGAGCAGATATTCGATGTCGGCGGCGGTAATCCTGCTGCTACGCTGCATCAGCCGCTTATAGACGAGATGTGCCGCAAGGTGGAAAATATTGCCGAAGGTTCGGTTGTCGATGATGTCCTCGTCATTATCATCAGGCTCTATGACACCACTGACATAACGGTAGAAGAAACGTAGTTGGCAGCGCAAATACTGATTGATGGCCGTAGGTGTGAGTGTAGGGCGCTCTGGGGCATTGGGTGACACGGAGAAACGCTGTTGTAGCAGTCGGTTCACCTCGTCTGTTTTCCGTACGGGTTGTGGCGTACGGATGGTGGGCTTCTGTCCTGCCTGGAGGGTTTGGAAGCTGATGGACTGGCCACTTTCTACCATCATCTGGAGCATGAAGCGTGACATCTCGCCAGTTTTTCCGTCGTTGGTGGAGTTGTTGTAGACGAGGGTGATGTCATCGGCACGTTGCAGCAGACGGTGGAAATAATAGGCATAGATGGCCACCTTATGGTCGATGGTGGTCAGTCCGTAGGCCTTGCGGATGCTGTATGGGATAAACGACGTGTCGCTGACGCCTTTGGGCAGGTTACCCTCGTTACATGAGAGCAGCAGCACGTGCTGGAAGTCGAGGTTTCGCGTTTCGAGCACACCCATCACCTGCAGGCCTTCGGCAGGTTCGCCGTGGAAGGGGATGCTGGTGGAGCCGATGATTTGCGTGATGAGTCGTTGCAAGGTGATGATGTCAACCTTCAAGTCACCGCTGGCGGTCAGTTCGTTAAGGCGGTTGAGGAGGGTGTAGGCACGGAAGAGGGATTCGGAGGTGATGGGGTGGCTATTCTGGCTGGTAGCGGTGTGGCGGATGACCGACATGAGCCAAGGGAGGAGTGAGGACTTGAAACTGAAGAGAAGGGCAAGGCCTTCGTCTTTGGCTAAGAGCTGAGGGTCGGGATAATAGATCTTCTGGCTGTTCAACTCGTCGTAGAGTTCGCGGCTGGCATCAGAGATATAGCGGGCGTATGGATGGCGTAGTACACGGTTGACGTGGCGAAGGCGGAAGCATCCTCGCTGGGCATCATAGCCGTTGGCCTGAAGACTGATGAGGAGGTTAATGAGCGAGGCCACGGGAGTCTGCGAGAGGGGATAGCCCGTGGTTATATTGACCTTCTCCACTTTGTCGGGCAGACAATGGATGACGGTCTGCAGGAGGTTCTCATCGGAAAGGACAATAGCCGTCTGGCGACCGTCGGCAATCCTTTTTCCTTCTTTGAGCCAGGTGCTGATATAGCGGGCCTGGATGTTTTCTGTAGGGGCGGCGATGTAGGTAATCTTCTTCTGACGGGAGAATTGGCTATAGAGGGCTGCGTCGTGGTTGTCGAACTCATTGGGGAAGTCACTAAGGTATTGGGCAATGTAGTGTCCGGCCTCGTTTTTGCCTAAGTAGTAGTTGTCGAAATCCCAATAGAAACGGGCCTTACCTTGTTTCTTGAGTCTGCGGAAAAGGGTCTGCTCCACTTGCTGCAGGAGGTTAAAGCCGACGAAGAGATAAGTGTCGTAGCTGAACTCGCTTGAAAGCTGGTGCTCACCGCCTTCTTCCTGTTCGGCCACCTCGCGGTAGAGTGCTCCCTCGTAGGCGAGTCCTTGGGCAGCCAGACGCTCATTGAACGCATGGTAGATATCGCCGATATGGCTCCACAACTGGAGGAAGCGACGCTTGAGTTCGGTATTGTGCTCTTCGTTGAAGTTGCTAAAGAAGTGTCGGATGATATCTTTTTGTTCCTGAGTGAGATACGATATATCGTCAAGCTCATGGATGTCACGTAGATTGGCGAAGACACGGTCGGCTGGTGCCATATTCTTATCGACATCGTCGAAGTCGGAAAGCAGCAGCTGTCCCCAGCTGTAGAAATGGTCGAGGGTCTCATCGATACCAGTACATTGGTTGAAGCATTTGTGGAGTTCGCAGACGAGCTTTACGGGGTCGGCCACCTGTCGGTTGCTATGACTGCGGAAGAGGTCGCTGATGGTGATGTAGGCAGGACTCCATAGGGGGCTTCCAGCGAGACGGGCGAGATGTTCATTGAGGAAGAGGGCAGCCCGCTTATTGGGAAACACGACGGCGATGCGTGAGAGGTTGATGCCGTACTTGTTAAGGAGGTCGGAGGCAACGTATTCGAGGAATGTCTTCATCTTACTTCTTCTATCTTGTTAGAATAAACATACCAGAGGTAGCCTTTGATGCAGGTATGGCCCATCGAGGCCAGCAGCTGCATATATTGGCGTACCTGGTCGTGGTATTCTGCTTTGGGACTGCCGAACTTAAAATCGACGACGATCCACTGCTGGCCGTCTGTCATTACGCGGTCTGGCCGGCGTTCCTGTATCTGTCCGTCCTCAACGCTGAGTATACTGCACTCGTTGAAAAGCGTCCAACGGTCTGAGAACCATTCGGCCACCCGTGGATGCTCCAGCCGTCGACGGAGCATAGCCGTGATTTTCTCGGCAGTGATGTGTTCGTCGTAGAGCACGCCTTCGAGCTGTAGTCTCTTGAGGGCGGTATCAATATCGGCCACAGTACGAATGGTGGAGAATATCTGGTGAAGGATATTGCCGGTCTGGATATATTGACGCCGCTGCAGGTTCTCCTCGTCATCACCCTCGATGAAGTCGCGGCTGCGATTGCTCTGCCGGAAGGATACTTTATTGGCAAATGTCTCGATGCGGATTCGGACTGGGGTGCTCTTTTGGAGGAAGGGGTTTTGTGGATGGTGGAGGGTGGAGGGTGGAAGGTGGAGGGTGGAACAGGAGCCGTATTCGAAGATGAGAGGAGCCTGGTCGTCATCGAGACCTGATAGCTGTGCCTCAGACAACTCCTGTGCCACGAGGGGCAGGCTCTGTTCGATGAGTGCGGAACGACTGTTCTTGGCATTGCGCCTGCCGATGACGAATAGGCTGCGGCTGGCACGGGTGAAGGCGACATAGAGCAGATTTAGGTTGTCGACCGTGTTCTGCAAGTGCTCGTGCTGGTAGTCGGCTTCATAGATGGTGCCCGTCATGTTCTTCTGACTGTAGTCTATAGGTACAATGGGTAACTCGTTGAAGGGATCCTCCTTCGGTTGGCACCATACGATGTTCCCCAATGATTTCTCTAACTGCCAGTCGCAGAAGGGGATGATGACGTGATCGAACTCCAGTCCCTTCGACTTATGGATGGAGATGAGTCGGATGCCGTTGAGTTCGTCACTTTGGATGGTCTTGCCGCAGAGGTTCTCCTGCCACTCGCTGATGAAGGCATCGATGTCGGTGGCATTCTCGCTGACATAGCTGGCCAGATGGTCGTAGAAGGCGCAGACATAAGCACTCTGGTCTTCGAGACTGCTCAGCGAGAACAGGTCGTAGAGATGTTCGGTGAGTTCGTAGAGCGGCATCGACAGCAGCTCGTCGAAATGACGGATATAGGCTTCTGGTAGCAAGTCGTCGAGGGGCTGGCTGCTGAGGAGCAGCTCATTGTCGTCCTTGTCAGATCCCAGTACCTGCCGCTGGTAGGTCTTTACGATATCAGCCTTGGCCAACTGGTCATCGGGGTGCGTCAGAAGATGTAGGGCATTGACGAGTAGGTTGACAGCGAGTGAGGCATCAAGTCGGAAGGCCTCGTCTGAGACGATGCTTACCTGGGGGAGCTGTTTTGTGAAATAGTCTGCGATGAGGGGAATATAGGCGTTGGTGCGCACTAGGATAGCCATCTCGCTGGTCTGTATTCCTTGTGCCAGCAGGTCGCTGACGATTTCGGCGATGCTGGACAAGACGTGTTTCTGGTAGTCGGTGGCGGGCAGTAGGCGGATGCTGACAAGACCACTCTCGGGCCGTTCTTCAGGTATGTCCTGAATCACATCGGCATAAGCACGCTGGAGCTGTTCTGCTTCGGGATAGTCCTGCAGCGACAAGTATTCGAGTCGGGCGGCTGCCTCAAAGAAGGTATTGTTGAAGGTGATGATATTTCGTTCGGAACGGTAGTTTGTGCCGAGGGTGCGGATGTCGAGCTGCTGCTCGGGCGATGGGAACTGACGCTGGATATCGTTCAACAGCCGCCAGTCGCCAGCGCGCCAGCGGTAGATGCTTTGCTTCACGTCGCCGACAATAAGGTTCTCCGCCTCTTCGTGGCTCATTGCTTCGGCGAGCAGTACCTTGAAGTTCTGCCATTGCACGGTGGAGGTGTCCTGAAACTCATCGATCATCACGTGTTCCAACTGGGTGCCTATCTTCTCGAAAATGAAGGGTGAATCACTGCCGTCGATGAGGGCGTGCAGCAGTTGCTGGGTGTCGCTGAGCAGGAAACGGTTGGCGTCCTGATTGAGTTCACGCACTTTCTTCTCAATGCTGCCTAACAGTCGCAACTGACTGAGGTGTTGCAGGGTGAGGTCTGCCGACTTATAGAGTTTCCACTGTCTGGGCCGTTCCTCGATGGCGTACCGCAGTATGTCGCCTAAGGTCGTGTCAGCGAGCGTGTGGATGAGTTCACGATGTGGATGGGACTTCTTGTACCATTTCTCGGGATTGCCTAAGGCATCGGTGACGCGCTTGCCGACGATGCTCTCGTCGAAGATGCCTTCGCGCAGTTTGAGGAAGAAACTGCACAGACCTGAACGACCGTAGGGGAAATCGTCGATGGTCAGTCCCTCACCGTCGATGGTGTCGAAGAAGGTCTCGGCAATCTCCTTCATCCGTTGCGAGGCATTCTGTCGGATGGTCTTGAGACGAGCAGTGTAGCTGTCGAAGAAGTCGGGTTCGGTCATCTTTTCGCCGAGGGATTTGCTCACGTTCTTGTACTCATCCTTGAAGATGGTACGTCCGAAGGTTTTGATTTGTCCGATGACGTTCCACGACTTATCGTCGGAGATATTCTCCAGGATATACTTCATGAGCCATTGCAGCATTACGTCGCTCACGTGGAGGTCCTCAATCAGCTGGTCAACAGCCAGTTCTTCCACCTGTACGTCGTTAAGACCAATGCGGAGGTTGGCGGTGAGGTCAAGTTCACGGGCCAGATTGCGCAGTACACTCTGGAAGAAGGTGTCGATGGTCATCACGCGGAAGTAGTTGTAGTTGTGCAGCAGGTTGCTCAAGGCGATGCCTGCACGTTCGCTGACAAAGGCACTGTCCTGACTAGTCTTTTCGCAGATGGTATTCCGATAGTTGTCGGATTCGGGCAACTGCTTCCAAATGCCGTAGAGCTGGCTGAGGATACGCATCTTCATCTCTTCGGTGGCCTTGTTGGTGAAGGTCACGGCGAGGATATTACGGTAGCTCTGCGGATTCATCACCAGAAGCTTGATATACTCGGTGGCCAGCGTGAAGGTCTTGCCACTGCCTGCAGAGGCCTTGTAGATTGTCAGGGGTTTTACCATCGTCTGAATAGTTCAAATTCGAATTTAAAGCCTAACCGTTGGAACTCCGTATTCTTGAAGCCGGCGAAGATACCCGCCGACAGGTATCGGTTAGTGAAACTATAGCCTATTTCAATATAGGGTCGGCTGTGTTCAAGCAGGACGGAACTGAGGTAGAAGCGTTCTTTCTCGATAAATTTGCCCACGTAGGGCAGCCAGATGGCAAGGAGCAGTGGCGACTCGTAAGAGGTGTTGGCGCGGACGTAGTAATTGGATCTATTGAACTCTTCTCCGTCGAGTTCCATGAAGTCGCCGCTCCATTCGTCATCCCATCCTTCCGGAAGGTTCGTGTCCTGGAAGTTTTCGAAGTCCACGAAATAGTTCTGTGCCCGTCGGGTATAGATACCATAGCCTGTACGAAGGTTCAGCAGGCGCAAGCCCGGTAGCCGTATCTTCCATTGACCGTCGAGCTCCCACCGTTCGTAGTCGATATTCGACTTCATCACATTGTTGATGCCTCGCTCCCAGTCGATGGAGAAGAGTGGTCCATTTGGCCAAGGGAGAATCTTCAGCCCCAGCATCGGTGCAAAGCTGCGGTAGTCGGTGGGCATATTATACATGTTCATCACATCCTTGTTGATAGCCTCTCGACGGTGGTACACAATACCTGTCTCAATGTCGAGCCAGTCGAAAAGCATGATGTTATTGAAAATTCTCAGGAAGGTGTTGTCGAATTTGTTGGCATCCTTATCAGACAGGTCTATTGAGTCGCCGTACTGCTGCTTGATAGCCGATTCCACTGAAGAGTTGCTGATGCGGTTGCCATTGGCAAACAGGATTTCTGCATATCCGTTACGCTTCGGGTTGTAGGTCATACGCAGCGGTGCATTGAAGAAGAACTGCTTGAGCTTGAAGTTATAGCCGAAGTATGGGTTGAGTGTCAGGTAGCGGTGGGCGGAGAAAGTGTACTGTGAACGTAGCTTCATTTTGTAGGAGAAACCTTTGCTGTCACTGTACCTGACGGCCAGGGGGTCGATGATGGGAGTGAGTTTGAAATAGGCCTGGTCCGATTCGGCACGGATAGGTGTCACTAACGACTCGCCGACGGTATCCCAGAAGATCTTCTTCAGGATGTTCTGCTTCTTGGGAACGGTGTCGGCTTCCTGTGCGGCAGCCTCTGACTCCTGTTCCATGATTTCCTGGCGTTCGTAGATTTCCTCTTCCTCAACGGTCAGCGGAACAGGGCGGAGGGTGTCCATCGCACTCCGGCTTTCGATAAATCCGATGGAGTCGGAGAGGGTAGCCGGACAGTTGTTAAACGAGGAAAAAACCGTGGAAATGCGATTCCCCACGAAATTGAACGTAGCCGCCGTCGAACACCTCCAGGGCATCGTGAAGCGTCCGCCTTTGTCACTGTACTGGATTTCCGTACGGAAACTGATCATGTCGTATTCACCGTTCAGCACCGATTTGAGGATACGGCCTGTCTCAGTCTCAATGATGGCATAACCATTGAGTAGCTGGGTGTTATAGAGCTTAGGCTTGAAATCGATGCGGGTCGTACCGTCGGCACGGGTATTCTCCTTATATTTGTATAACCAGCGGTTCACACGGTGGAAGGGTGATAGGATGTATCCGTCGTAAAGCGATATGTCATAGATCTTGGGCGTAATCAGGTCAAGCAGAGTCGGCATGGCCTTGCGGTTGTGCCTGATGGTGCCCGACTTCACCTGACTGACGATGTCGTATTCGTGTTTGTTCTCATGATTGAACACCAGTTTGTTGTAGCTTTCCCGTATATACTTCCTCTCACCTTTGGCGAGCACATACATGGAAGGAATAAGCCATAGGGTAGGGTTGCGGCGCTCTACGTAGAAACGGGATTTCAGGTAGAGATTCTCCGTCAGACTGTCTGTGATAGGGGGGTGATACAGCGGATATTCAAAGACACGATTCAGTATCAGGGAGTCTTTCTTCCCCTTCGCACAAACGATACTGGGCATACCTGTGAGTATGCCCAGCACGATGAGGTTTATGAGTGTCTTGCATTTCACCGCCCCAAAATTACAAAGATTTTTTGGAGCAGCAAACTTTTAGCCCAAATATTTCATTAAAATCTTTGCATTACCGCTATCACGGAGCTTTGCAATGCTTTTTTCGCGGATCTGACGTACACGTTCACGTGTAAGTCCGAGCTGGTCGCCAATCTCTTCAAGACCTTTTTCGTGGCAGCCGATACCAAAGCATTCGCGGATAATGGTAATCTCACGCTCCTTCAGAACCTTGTTCAGCACGGTATTCAGTTCCTGGGCCATCGACTCGTGGTCAACCTGACGGTCTGTACGACTGTCATCACCTGAGGCCATGACGTCGAGCATACAGTTGTCCTCACCGTCCTGAAAGGGGGCATCGATGCTCACGTGGTGACTGTCGGCCTGCATGCTCTGGCCGATCTTATCCTCGTCGATGGAGGTCATCTCCGATAACTCGGCTACTGACGGGTGACGCTGGTGCTCCTGCTCAAACTTGTTGATCTCGTGATTGATTTTGTTCAGCGAGCCTACCTGATTCAGCGGCAGACGTACGATACGGCTTTGCTCGGCGATGGCCTGCAGAATGCTCTGACGAATCCACCATACGGCGTATGAGATGAACTTAAAACCACGAGTCTCGTCGAACTTCTGGGCAGCTTTGATCAGGCCGATATTGCCTTCGTCGATCAGGTCGGTCAGTGTCAGACCCTGATGCTGATACTGTTTGGCGACGGATACCACAAAGCGCAGGTTGGCGGTCACCAGCTTATCCTTGGCGCGTTCACCCTCAGGACCACCCTTGCGGATCTTCTGGGCAAGTTCAATCTCTTCGTCAATGGAAATAAGGGGTGCTCGTCCGATCTCCACAAGGTATTTGTCCAATGCCTCACTCGAACGGTTTGTAATACTCTTCTGAATCTTAAGTTGTCTCATCTTGTTAACCTTAAAAACGTCTTAACTGTTTGATTTTCAATCTAATATAATGTATCTTCCTTTAAAAGCGGTGCAAAGTTACGAAAAATATCGATATGTTGTTCAAAATTTAACCTTTTTTCACCTTTTCTTTCAGATACTGTCCTGTGATGCTTTCCTTGCATTGAGCCACTTCCTCAGGTGTTCCTGCCACTACCAGATTTCCACCACGGTCACCACCGTCTGGTCCGAGGTCTATCACGTAGTCGGCACATTTGATGATCTCCATGTTGTGCTCGATGATGACAATGCTGTGCCCACGTTCTATCAGGGCTTTGAACGATGCGAGCAGACGCTTGATATCGTGGAAATGGAGACCCGTGGTTGGCTCGTCGAAGATAAATAGCGTGGGTTCCTGCTTCTCCTGGCCGATGAAGTAGGCGAGTTTTACGCGTTGGTTCTCACCACCAGAAAGGGTGGAGGAGTTCTGTCCGAGCTTGATATAGCCCAGTCCCACGTCCTCCAATGTCTTCAGTCGCTTGACAATCGTAGTTTGTTCATAAGTGGAGAAGAACTCTATCGCCTCCGAGATAGTCATGTTCAGCACGTCGTCGATATTCTTGTCGTGGAAGCGCACATCGAGGATGTCATGCTTGAAACGGTGACCGTGACAGGCTTCGCACTCCAGCACGAGGTCGGCCATGAATTGCATTTCCACAGTGATGACGCCTGCACCCTTGCATTCCTCACAGCGACCACCATCGGCATTGAACGAGAAATACTGTGGGGTGAATCCCATCTGCTGGGCCAGTTGCTGCTCTGCAAAGAGGTCGCGGATGGCATCGTAGGCTTTCACGTAAGTGGCTGGATTCGAACGGCTTGACTTTCCGATGGGATTCTGGTCCACAAACTCTATACGCTTGATGGCTTCTACGTCGCCCTCCATTCCAATATATTCGCCTGGTGCGTCGCAGACATCGCCAAGACGGCGCTTCAGGGCAGGGTAGAGGATGCCCTTGATGAGGCTCGACTTGCCTGAACCCGATACACCAGTGACAACGGTCATCACATTCAGCGGTATCTGGACATCGATGCCTCGGAGGTTATTCATTCGCGCACCCTTGATGTCAATATGGCGGTTCCACGGACGGCGGCTCTTCGGCACCTCGATTTCCTCGAGGCCCAGCAGATACTTCACGGTATAGCTTTGAGGGTATTTCTTCAGCGACGACTTGCTGATGTCGGAGGCCTTGCCGTCGAATACTACCTCTCCGCCCAGTCTGCCGGCATCAGGTCCAATGTCTATCAGATGGTCGGCGGCTCGCATGATCTCTTCATCGTGTTCCACAACCACCACCGTGTTGCCCAGTGCCTGCAAATCCTTCAGTACTCTTATCAGCCGGTCTGTATCTCGGGAATGAAGGCCGATACTTGGTTCGTCGAGGATATAGAGTGAGCCTACGAGACTGCTTCCGAGACTGGTACAGAGGTTGATGCGTTGGCTCTCTCCACCAGAAAGTGTGTTTGAGAGACGGTTTAACGTCAGATAGCCAAGTCCCACATTCATAAGGAATTGCAATCGGCTGTTAATCTCCGTCAACAGACGCTTTCCGATCTCTCTCTCGTGGTCTGTCAACTCCAGCGTACTGAACCATTCCTTTAATCTTACGACGGGCATCTGAACAAGATCAGAGATGCTTCTTCCGCCAATCTTCACATAGTTGGCCTCTTCCTTCAAGCGCGTACCGTGACACTTCGGACAAGTGGTTTTGCCCCTATAGCGGGCCATCATCACGCGGTACTGGATCTTGTACTGGTTGTCCTTCACCATCTCGAAGAACTGGTCGATACAGGGCTTCTCCTGCTGTCCTTTGTCCGAGGGCAGACCGTGCCAGAGCCAGTCTTTCTGCTGCTGAGTCAGGTTCATGTAGGGTTCGAAGATGGGGAAGTCATCCTTCGCAGCATGACGGATGAACCACTGCTGCCATTCCTTCATCTTATCGCCGTGCCAGCATACCACGCAGCCGTCATAGACCGATAATGTCGTGTTGGGGATGACCAGTTTCTCGTCGATGCCGATTATCTTGCCGAAGCCCTGACATTCAGGACAGGCACCAGCCGGTGAGTTGAACGAGAACATCTGGTCGTTAGGTTCCTCGAAGGTCATACCATCAGCCTCGAATCGCGTCGAGAAGTCATAGGAGATATTTGATGGCGGGAACAGCAGACGGCACTCGCCGTGACCCTCGTAGAAGGCTGTCTCTGCCGAGTCCACCAGTCGTGCGATGGCATCCTTGGAGTCATCTACGCTCATACGGTCAATGACCAGATAGGGGTTAGGTTTTCCTGACAGGTCGGATGGCGTGGAAAGAAAGTCGTCAATCCGCTGGAAGTCGTTATCGATATAGATACGGGTATAGCCCTCCAACTGATATGCCTTCAGCTGCTGCTCCAGCGTGCGCCCCTCAGACAGGTGAATGGGTGCCATCACCATAAAGCGCGTGCCCTTTGAATACTCCAGCGCCTTCTGTACCACATCCTCTGTAGAGTGCTTTCTCACCTCCTCACCGCTGACAGGACTATAGGTGCGGCCAATACGTGCAAACAGCAGCCGCAGGTATTCGTAGATCTCTGTGGTGGTGCCGACGGTAGAGCGTGGATTGCGTGAAATCACCTTCTGTTCGATGGCGATGGCAGGCGGAATGCCGCGGATGAAGTCACACTCAGGCTTGTTCATACGGCCAAGGAACTGACGTGCATAGCTTGACAGACTCTCCACATAGCGCCTCTGGCCCTCGGCATACAATGTGTCGAAGGCCAAAGATGATTTGCCGGAGCCACTGACTCCGGCAATCACCACGAATTCATTACGGGGAATCTTAACGTCAATATTCTTCAGGTTATTGACCCTTGCCCCCTTTATTTCGATTGAATTATTCAATTCATTTTTGTTTATAGTTTATAGTTTATAGTTTATATCTGAATACTTCTATAGGCGGATGGGCTTGCCAGGTAATCATCTATAAACAATAAACAATAAACTCTCAACTACAATATCGACTTTACTGCTTCCAGCATACCGACGCTTTGGATGAGGTCGAGGAACTGCTTCACGAGCGTATTCAGACCCTTCACCTTGTTCAGATCTTCCTGCCAGATGAACTCTGCGCCAAGTACACCGTCGGTCACCTTCTGCGTGTCGCCGGTAGCCCACAGCTCCTTCAGCAGATCCATAATCTTCTGGTCGTCGTTGGGAACGATCTCTGTGCCGTCCTCACGCTTGCCACCTTTATAATAGGTAATAATGGCAGCCAGACCGAACACCAGACCCTTGGGCAGCTCACCCTTGCGCTCTAAGTAGGTCTTCACGCCGGGCAGGTCACGCGCCTGGAACTTCGGGAACGAGTTCAGCATGATGCTCGTCACCTGATGATCCACGTACGGGTTGTCGAAACGCTCCAGCACGTCACCTGCAAACTTCTCCAACTCGTCCATCGGCAGGTCGAGCGTCTGCATCAGCTCGTCGAACTGCACCTTATGGATATATTTTCCGATCACCTCGTGGTTGCAGGCATCGCGGACGATGTTCACACCGCTCAGGAAAGCCACAGGACTCAAAACGGTGTGCGGGCCGTTCAGCAGCGTCACCTTACGCTTGTGGTAAGGCTCCTCAGAGGGAACGAACAGCACGTGCAGGCCAGCCTTGTCAGCGGGGAACTCCTTGGCCACTTCCTTAGGAGCCTCGATGACCCAAAGGTGGAAGTTCTCGGCCTGTACGACGAGGTTGTCGCGATAGGAGATCTTCTCCTGGATCTCTGCAATCTCCTTGCGGGGGAAGCCCGGCACGATGCGGTCCACGAGGGTGGCATACACGCCGCAAGCCTCCTCGAACCACTTCTTGAAGTCGGCACCCAGGTTCCACAGGTCGATATACTTATAGATACAGTCCTTCAGCACGTGACCGTTCAGGAAGATCAGCTCACAGGGGAAGATGATCAAGCCCTTCGACAGGTCGCCGTTGAACGTCTGATAACGACGGTAGAGCAGCTGCACGAGCTTGCCGGGATATGAGCTGGCGGGCGCATCCTCCAGTTTACAGGCAGGGTCGAAGGCGATACCGGCCTCTGTCGTATTCGAAATCACGAAGCGGATCTCGGGCTGGTCGGCCAGAGCCATGAAAGCGGCATTCTGAGTGTAGGGGTTCAGGGCGCGGCTGATCACGTCGATGCGCTCCAGGGTGTTTACGGGCTTGCCGTTCTCACGGCCCTGCAGGTTCACATGATAGAGGCAGTCCTGACCATTGAGCCAGTCCACCATACCCTTCTCAATCGGCTGCACCACGACGACCGAACCGTTGAAGTCGGTCTTCTGGTCCATATTCCAGATAATCCAATCTACGAATGCACGGAGGAAGTTACCTTCACCGAACTGAATCACCTTTTCAGGCATGACGCTCTTAGGAGCAAATTGTTTGTTTAGCGGTTTCATTTCTAAATATTGTTTTAATACTATGTTTTTTCGAATTGCGACTGCAAAGATAATGCTTTTTTCCATTACTTCCAAATCTTTAATGTCATATAACGTTAAAAATCCACGAAAACCTTTGCGCTTCCAGATTTTCTCATTAACTTTGCAGCGTTATGATGAATTGGAGATATATCATAGTGCTGGTGGCGGTCGTGTTGATCATCGTACCGCTGATCAGGAACCTGCTCAAGAGACGGCGTGACCATGAGGCGTTGAGTCGTGAAGTGCATGGCGCAAAGGGTTGTTATATGTTTCTGATAGACAAGAAGTTCAGGGTGAAGGAGACGAACTTCTACGAACTGAACGAGAACATCCACGATGACCAGCCCTACGTGCTTGGCAATGTCCTGCACTGCCAGGAAGGCTGCGAATCAGGACTCTGTGGCACGGGTATTGCCTGTTCGACGTGTCCCATAAGGATGGTCATCAGAAATGCCTTTAAGCTGAAACGCGACTTCGACCAGATTACTGCCACGATGCACCTGTACGACGAGAACCATCAGGTGAGGGAGCTGGATGTGAAGGTGTCCGGTCGGCTGGCTTATGTCGGCAATGAGCCTCACCTCCTTGTGAGGGTGGATTCGTAAATACATAACTTAATTATAAATATTAATCTAAAACAACGAGTATGATCAAGAAACTATTGTTTTCCCTGACCTGCCTGGCCGTTACTTCGGCATACGCCCAAAAGGCTCCCGTCTGGCAGGACCCCAACGTGAACCAAGTGAATCGTGAAGTACGCCGTGCCCATTTCTTCGCCTTCGAGGATGAAGCCCTGGCGCGACAAGGCGACAAAGCGAAGTCTGCCCGTTATCTCTCTATGGAGGGCTTATGGAAGTTCAACTTCGTGAAGAACCATCAGGATGCGCCGAAGGACTTCTTTGGCCTGAAGTATGACGATTCTCAGTGGGTTGACTTCCCAGTACCAGGACTCTTCGAACTGAACGGCTATGGTGACAAGATCTATAAGAATGCGGGATTCGCCTGGTGTACGACGTTCAAGAACGATCCACCGCATATTGGCGAGACCAACAACTACACGGGCTCCTATCGCCGTACCTTTGATCTTCCTGCCGACTGGAAGGGACAGGAGGTCTTCTTCCATGTAGGCTCTGCCACCAGTAACCTCGCAGTATGGGTCAATGGTAAATATGTGGGCTACAGCGAGGATTCGAAGGTAGCTGCCGAGTTCAATATCACGAAATACCTGAAGTCCGGCAAGAACCTCATCGCCATGCAGATCATGCGCTGGTGCGACGGCTCCTATCTCGAGGATCAGGACTTCTGGCGCTTCACGGGTATCGCCCGCGAGGTCTATCTCTATGCCCGTCCGAAGACGCATATCGAGGACATCACTGTGGGGCAGGACTATATCGGCGGTAAGGGTGTGCTCAACGTTGACGTAAAGGCTCCGAAGGGTACTACCGTCGAGCAGCAGTTGACAGACAACAGCGGAAAGGAAGTGGATTTGGCCGCCGTGAAGCCCTGGACGGCAGAGACGCCGAATCTCTATAACCTCATGATTACCCTGAAGCAGGGGAACAAGGTGCTTGAGGTTGTCCGTCAGCGTGTCGGTTTCCGCCATATCGAGATCAAGGGCGGACAGCTGCTCGTCAACGGCCAGCCAATCCTCATCAAGGGTGCCGACCGCCACGAGCTGGATCCTGACGGCGGCTACATCGTAAGCGTAGAGCGCATGATTCAGGACATCAGGATCATGAAGCAGCTGAACATCAATGCCGTGCGTACCTGCCACTATCCCGATGATCCCCGCTGGTATGACCTTTGCGATGAGTATGGCATTTACCTGACGGCTGAGGCCAACCTCGAGAGTCACGGTATGGGATATGGCGAACATACTCTGGCCAAGCGTTCCGATTTCGAGAAGATGCACTTGGAGCGTAACGAAGCCAATGTCAAGAACTTCAAGAACCACCCGTCTATCATCGTCTGGTCATTAGGCAACGAGGCTGGTTTCGGCCCAAACTTCGAGAAGTGCTACACATGGGTTAAGGAATACGACAAGACCCGCCCCGTGCAGTATGAGCGTGCTCCATACGACGGCGGCTATACCGATATCACATGTCCGATGTATGCCGACTATAACTGGTGTGAGAACTACTGCAAGGGCAACAATCCTCGTCCGCTCATCCAGTGTGAGTATGCCCATGCGATGGGTAACTCGATGGGAGGCTTCAAGGAGTACTGGGACTTGATTCGTAAGGAACCGAAATATCAGGGTGGCTATATCTGGGATTTCGTGGATCAGGGTATGCGTGACAAGAGTGCCATCACAGGCAAGGAAATCTTCACTTTCGGTGGTGACTACGGCCGCTATCCGGCTTCTGACTATAATTTCAACTGCAACGGTATCATTGCCCCAGACCGCAGACTGAACCCCCATGCCTACGAGGTGCGCTACTATTACCAGAATGTCTGGGTGACCGATAAGGGCCTGAAAGAAGGACGCTTCGAGGTCTATAACGAAAACTTCTTCAAGACGCTCGACGACCTGCAGCTCGAATGGTTTGTTGGCGGTGCGTCAGCAGGTGGACATCATCATGAAGGAGACCGCCCAGAGGGAATGACCTTCGGTCACGGCGGCACGATCGACATCAGCGGCATAGCCCCCCAGCAGCGCAAGGTGATTACCGACGAGAAGATGAAGCAGACGATAGAGCGCGTACTGGGTCATCATGGCGATCAGGAGATCTTCGTCATCTTCCAGTTCAAGTCGAAGGACGCACAGCCGCTGATAGATAAAGGTCAGGTGATGGCCCGTCAGCAGTTCGTGCTCAATCCCTACCAGTTCCCTGAGATCAAGGCTGAAGAGGCTAAGGTGCAGAAGGAGGAGACTGAGAGCTACGTGAAGTTCGATGCTGGTGGCACAACACTGACCGTCGGCAAGTGGAGCGGTTGGATTGACTATCTCGATGTCGATGGAGAGCCGATGCTCGTCGATCGTGAGTCCATCACACCCGAGTTCTGGCGCGCACCTACCGACAACGACTACGGCGCAGGCCTGCAGCGGCGCTTTGGCGTATGGAAGAACCCGCAGATGCGTCTGAAGGACATCGATGTGGATGATAACCAGGTGGAGGCCAAGTTTGAGATGCCTGACGTGAAGGCCACGCTGAAAATGACCTACACGCTGACACCTGAGGGCGAGGTTATCGTCCGTCAGCAGCTGAAGGCCAATACCGATGAGAAGGTCAGCCCGATGTTCCGCTATGGCATGCAGCTGCAGATGCCGAAACAGTATGATGCTGTTCAGTACTATGGACGTGGCCCTGTGGAGAACTATATCGACCGCAACTCTTCTGAGTTTATCGGTATATATAATAATAAGGTGGCGGATGAGTACTTCCCATACGTCCGTCCGCAGGAGTCGGGCAACCATACCGATGTGCGCTGGTTCCGTGTGCTCGACAAGCAGGGTAGGGGCCTGGAGTTCTATTCGAACGGCCCGATGGAGGCCAGTGCTCTGGACTATCTGCTGGCCGATCTCGACGATGGTCCCAACAAGGACAAGAAGAAAGGCCACCACTCAGGCGATCTCATAGAGCGTCCGCTCACTCAGGTACATATCCAGCAGCGTCAGATGGGACTGGGCTGCGTGAACTCCTGGGGAGCATGGCCGCGAGGCGAGTATCTGGTTCCTTATCAGGATTATGACTTCACCTTCGTCATCCGTCCTGTGAAATAATAAATTGCAACGATAAATCAACCGCTTTGTGGCAAAATGACAGCCCAAAGCGGTTGATTTTTGTCAAAAAGCGCTTTGTTTTCTGCATTTTTATAAATTTTAAGTAATAAAACGATGGTGTATATCTTTTTAATTACTATCTTTGCAGGCGGTAACGTAATTTTAAAGATGAAAGAGATGAAGAAAATGTTATTTATGGGGGTTATGTTCCTCCTGAGCACCATGACGCTGAATGCAACAGGGAATGTCGCCAGTGCTGACGACATCGACACCACCTATATCAAGCTTGACGAGAACCGTGAGCCCATCAACCACGTCAACCTGACGCTCGACGAGTTGAAGGAGAAGGTTGGTGAACTGGAAACAATCCTTGAAACGGATAACTTCCAGCTCTATGCCTGCGGCGACTATACTTACAAGATTCAGAACGGTGTCGTCACGTCGATGGCTATCCAGATTCCTGACGACAAGAACGACAAGGTGGTCTATAACCAGATCCTGAATGCGCTGGCAAAGAGTAATTCCATTACCGATACGCATAATACCGGTGGTAATCATTACCTCTATGCCAACTTCCAGATCCAGTTCGATGACTTCGAGGGCTACGAAAAGCTGACTTTCTCGGCCATCGAGGAATAGTCGCTACCCGCCTTGTGCTATATCCGATCACAAAAAAGGAGCTGTCTGATTTTTCAGGCAGCTCTTTCTGTAGGTATCAGTTCTTCAATAGCCCATACAACTCATCGTGGTGATGGCCGTGAGGAATGCCGTGAGCGCGGCTACTATCATCTTCACCGCAATCTCGATAATCTTCTTCTTCATCGTTTCTGAGGATTAGTTTTAATTCTAATGAGTTTCCTTTAATCTCTCCGTAGCACCAAGTCCGTGTCAGTCCGTTCAGTCCGATGCTTAATCTCCGTCGCCTGGAGTCGGAGCGGGAGCCGGGTTGACGATGCCGTCGATCGTCTCCTTGGCAGCCTTCGTCCAGCGGAAGGTGGCGTCGCCGTTGAGCTCCTGGCGGGTGAACTCGCCCGTAGCCTGGGCCAGCAGCTTGGCGCTCTTGATGGCATACTGCGTCTCCTTGGTGTAGTCCGGCGTACGGCTGGTGCCGTCGGCGTTCTTGGTGGGAGGCAGGCCGCCCAGACCGGCAGTGATCTTGTAGTCCTCGC
>Ga0310786_10003571_pt1 | contig 22513 bp, 19 predicted proteins | sample AusTroGonzalo_MG_FD_203881 | JGI IMG/M metagenome (GOLD analysis project Ga0310786, IMG submission 203881) | Bovine rumen microbial communities from tropical cattle in Woodstock, Queensland, Australia - Gonzalo_03 (v2) (version 2) | ecosystem: Host-associated > Mammals > Digestive system >...
ATAACACAAACCCCACATAATACAAATATTATGTGGGGTTTGTGTTTACGGAATCCGAAATTATTGTTTCACCACCTTCCGCACGGCGATGGTTTTCCCGTCTGCCACGGCCTTCACGAAATAGACACCGTTGGCATATTGCGACAGGTCGATTTGTGCCGTCCGTAGGGGCGAATGATTATTCGCCCCTACCACGTCCAACAATCGCCCGTACATATCCACGACCTGAATCTCCACCTCGCCCCATTCTTCATTGTTCATTATGCATTCTACATTGACAACGCCGTTTGTCGGGTTGGGATAGACCTTGAAGTCAACGGTTTCGTAGTTATTGATTCCGACGGTAATGGTGTTGCCGTTCACGAAATTGCTCTCGCCGAACGAGCAGACGGATTTCACCCGCCAGAAATAGTTGGCGTTCTGTAGATTATGTAACGTCAGTTGGTGATTGGAAGTGTTCTCGCTGTGTGTTTCACCTCCTGCGATGCCGTATTCCACGATGAAATAACTGGCATTCTCACCTCCTGCCCAGCTCAACGTGGCGGCATTGTCATTTACAACTGCATTCAGGTTTTCGGGGGCATCGCAAGCCTCCACATCGGAATATTGCCATATCAGAATCGGGAAACCGTTGTTGATGGGAACGGCGTAGTCGGATTTCCAAACCGGTACAACCAAGCCTTGATTCAGGGTGGCGACAAAAGCGGGATCACGCATGTCATCGTCGCTCATGCCTTCACCATCTTTGAAGTTGTTCTCTCCGATGGCGCTGTTTTGACCCGTGATGGAGGAGCTGAAGAAGCAATTGTACATTAATACCTCGTTAGCACCGCCGATGATGGCACCGATACCGTTGCCTTGCCCCGTGACGTTAGCTGCTACATAGCTGTTACGTACCGTGGCGTAGTTGCTAAAACCGACCAAGCCGCCCACATAGTGGTTGCCGCTTACCGTACAGGTGTTGTAACAGCCTGAAATGATGGAATTTGTGCCTTGGTCTTGATAGCCGACTAAGCCGCCGCAATAGCTAAGGGCGAAGAGTGAACCGCCGCTCACGTAGCAGTCGCGCATATAAGTGTTGCTGGCGTAGGCCACCATGCCGCCTGTGTAATTGCGCCCGCTCGCGGTAATATTCACCAACCCAACTTCATACAGATTCGCATTCAAAGTATAGCCAAAGAAACCTTGATATGGTGTATTAGGCTGGTCAATGTATAGATTAGTGATCAACATTCCATTACCATCGAAAGTTCCTTTGAACGGGTGGTCGGGATATGTTCCGATGGACGTCATATTGTTGGGCTGATTAAGAGGCAGCACAATATTGTTCATCAGCTTGATGTACTTGCCCTCAAAAGTGGTACCAGCATTGCAACGATCGGAAACCCACTGCAGCATATCCGCGTCGTAAATGAGGATGGTGTCAGCGTTCAGCCAAGAGACCTCGAAAGATTGGAGAGCACCGTATGAGGTGTATGGACACTCCGCAACATTTACGAAAGTTCGGTATTCGTAGGTGGTATTTGGTGTTAGTCCATTCAACAGATAGGAGAAAGTATTGTCGTTTCCAGAGACATTGACAACGGTATAAGTTGTATCACCCATTATTCTGTACTCAAAACCTTTAGAGGTGATGGTTGCGTGCTCTACTGAAACGGTGCCATGCAACATTGCTGAGTTTGCTGTTAAATCTGTTGCAGTATCTGTATATGCATCTTGAAGTATCATGGTCAGGATAGGATAGCCGTCATTTACGTATAGAGCGACATCTTGCTCCCAAGCGCAGGAACCGTTATTGAGAATACCAACAAACTCCTGTGTTTGCATTACGGCAGCGGTCATAGGGGAACCACCGTAAGAGTTGTCTCCCCCACATGTGTTAAGGTAAAAATTGTTGGTTATATTTGTTTGTCCTGTGGCATATCCGACAATTCCTCCATAAAGGGTATTACTTTCTAAATGTATAAGGGAACCTATATTATAACAGTTAGCAATATTCAGTGTTGAATTTGCACAGCAACCTACTATTCCTCCAGAATAACCAGTTGAAGATAAGTCACCTTTGTTATAACAGTTGGCAATAATCAGTGTTGAATAACTACATTTGCCAACAATTCCTCCCAAATAAACACCGTATCCATATTGAGTTATTTCACCAGTGTTGTAGCAGTTATTGATTATCAGTGTTGAATTTTCACAAAAACCTATAATTCCCCCTCCTCCACTATAAGATCTAGCTGTAATATTACAAGCATTGTTACAGTTTTCGATAGTTGTAGTCTCCACAAAACCAACGATTCCTCCTGCATTAAATCCAACAATAGTATCTCCATCTACACTTAAATTCTTTATAGTAGCCCCATCTGTATAACCGAAGAAACCTACTCGATCGGCAAAGCTAGTAATATATAATCCCGAAACAGTATGGTTGTTTCCGTCAAAATGACCACCAAAAGAGTAATAATTTGTTGCGCTAATCCAATAGCCTATTGGAGTCCACTGAAAGGATTCGCTGCCGTTGAGGTTCACATCGGTCATCAATTTATAGTGGAGATCGTGATTAGAAACATGTCCACCGCCTGCATCCAACCCGTTATTCACACGATTGGCAAGATAGGCCAATTGTTGGGCGTTCTCAATCAGAAAGGGATCTGATTCTGTGCCTGTGCCGTTTGTCCAAGGTGCGTAGGTGCCGTCCCATACAGATACTTGGGCTTTCAAATTTACAGGCAACATTGCTGCCATTGCGAAGAGCATCAGAGTGCTCAAAAAGGATAACTTTTTCATAATATTAGTTTTTTGTAAAATGACGTGATTAATTGTTATTTATCTGTATAGATGATATGTTCCAGCGTGCCCGAATAATGTCCCACGTATGAATTCCCGAGTTCATCGGCAAAAGTGAAGGTGAAAACACCATGATTACTTTCGCTGCTATATGACACCGTCCCTGAAATAATATTATGGATGTCTGATAAGCCATAAAACATAATGGAAGAATTTATACAAAACTGATAAGCACCTGGATTTACATTATTACCACATAATACCCCAGAATAAATCCCAAACGGTAAACCATCATTAGCATTATGTATTCCTAAGTCGAACAAAACACCTCCAGAGGGACTGCCAAATACAAGTGCACGATTACATGCGCTTATATCGTTCAAGTTGATCGGAGCATCTTCTAAAAAACATGCTGGTAAAGGGATGGTTTCGTTATTGTTCAAACATATTATCTCATTTACTGGACTTGGACGAACATAAGCGGCAACCGTTTCACAATTCTGCGCATCTTTGACATGAATCGTATATTCAGTCCCCAGTTCTGGTGAAAAGGGCGTATATTGGTTTTCATACGTTATCCCATCTGTTGAATATTGATAAGGCGGTACACCACCCGAAACTTGTAAATTGACTAATCCTCCGTCAAGATAGGCATGTGTCGTTAAAGTAGAGTTTGTGCAAATGTCACCTGCAGTCGTAATAATGATGGGTCCTCCGTTGATGTATTTACCATTGCAATCAAATGCGCCCACTTTTAACTTACTTTCTGGAGTAGCCGGATACCAAATGGCTTCTGCTATGCCATCGTCGTCTGTCACGAAATGATTGTCTGAACTATTAACTGTCCCGCCGTTTTCAGGTTCAAAATAGATATAGTTGTTAGGACTTGGATTGTTGAAATAATCGTAACTCTTGATTCGTATAGGTTGTGCTACAGGCATGTTGTTCCCTTCAAATTGTTGGTTATTCCCTGAGATATACTCTATTCTGTTAGGACGACGCATATCCCATTTCAGAAAATCAAAATCATAATACAAATCCCAATCACCCAAAAACTGAAGCAAGGCAGCCGGCCGTAAACCAACTTTTGCATAACCTTGCACATAATAACCTTGCTGATTTCCCCAATGGCCGTTTCCATCATTCCCCACACACAAGCTCCAACCTGCTTTGGGACCAATATCAAAGTAGGCTGACACTGACCCGTAGAATGTCACGGCAATTTCTCCAATAAGAGATACTTCTATTCCTGCTTCCCCAGTCCTCAGCTCATCGTCATAATCAACCATGTCTGCTGTCAATCTACCATTTACATCAAATATTTTTCCAGGAACGCCATTGTCAACAAATATTCTGGCATCGTAATCTGTGTGTTGGTTGATTTCAATTTCAAAAGGTTCGGTATAATTCGCAAAACCATCCAAAAATGTGCTGAGTTTGAAATTCAAAGATGTAAATATTGGGAATCCACCAACCATCACCCTGAGTCGAATCTTTTTTTTCCAAATTATTTTTTCTTTTGCGTTGAAAGTGACGGAGTTTTCAGGGAATCTAATCTTCAAATTCGTTTCAAAATCACCATTGTAAGAACCGAAACTGAGTGATACTGGTTCATTCCATCTACTGGTCATTTCAAATCCTAAATGAGGATGGCAGGACATATTGAAACCAGTGATTTGAACCCCAGATGCAATAGTAATGGGAGAACCTAAACTCGGGAATGACAGTATGGCATTCTTATTCCCAACAAGTTGCGATTCATCGAAGTCCATAACTGTTTCCATGTAATAATACACTTTATCGGGATTGAACAATGAATCCGAAAGGATTTCAGCTCTTGTCGGACAATGATCTAATTTCACAACATTGGGAATGGATTTGTCTTGACCGTATATCATTGAAGCGAAATCTTCAATGTGTATGGCACCAGTTATAAGTAGTTCTGACAGGGTCGCTTGAACAGTGTTCATACAGCAGGTATCTCCCATGTAAATGCACGATTGCACTTTTCGCAAAAAGCCATCATCCTGCAATCCTAAGAGGATGGTTGCGTATGAAATGGAAACAGAGTCGCTGAAAACAATGCGATATACTCCATTAGCCATCTCGGCAGAATCACTGACTATTAAATCTGTCGTGTCAACAAAAACAACGTTGTCGTTATAAACATTCGAGACGTATTCTATCGTTATGGTGTCATGTGTTGTTCCGCAGGCTCCTGTTAAGGTCCAGCTCAAACTGTATAACGAATCAGTACCATAAAAAAGAGAATAGGAAGAATCATAGGCTGAGAGTTGTCCTCCATTGCCAGACAATATCGACCAGTGTCCTAATGTTCCATTCGGCTCATTCCCAAACAATTCAGTAGTAAAACCAGTATTTAATACTTTACTTGGTCCTGCATTCGCCTGGATTTTTCGTTGCAGGAACGTGATTTGGGAAGAATCCGGCGGGCAATTTTGATAGGTGATCCACGCACGGTAATAGGTGGAGTTTTCCGGAAAACAGGTGTAAGTGTGAAAGATAGCCCCTTCAATGTTCTCCCAATTTTCGTTGTCTGTGGATAGCTGCCATTGGATGTTACCGTATTGATAATTCTCCACCGCCAGCGTGACGGAATCCTCTTCTAAACAAACATTGACGATTTGTGCATTTAAGGACAGAAACGGAAGACATGCTAAACAAAGCAGTATTATAATCGTGTTTTTCATACGGCTAATGGTTTTGAAGGATGATTTTTTGAGAAACAGCACGCTGCCGATTTGTCAGTGTCACTATATAATTCCCGCTTGCGAGATTTGACATGTCAAGTGTGGTGTAGAGCTTGTTACCGGATGCATACCATTGGTTTTGATAAACCGTTGCGCCTTGTAGGGAAGTAACCATCACGTTGATCATACCAAGGCTCTCATTTCCTATGACTTGTACCGCCATCCGCCCATCGCTGGGATTAGGGTAAACAGAGAAGGATAGCTCAGAGTTTGCCTCGGGTTCGTGTATGGACGTGCTTGTGCATGGTATAGGCAGGTGAAGCATTATGGTGTCTTGCCCTTTCGCAAAAGTGAGTGCGAAAAGGAGTATGAGAAAGAGAGTGTTTTTTTTCATATTCTTGTTCTTTTATGTTTGTACTAATTGTATTTCAGCTGGTTATAAACCGTTTCCGCCTTCCGTCTCAAACACAAAAAGAATCGTGAACTTCGTTATCTGATTCTGAGGTTCTGCAATACCTTATCTCCAAATAAAGAAAGCCCACGATATATTCGTGAGCGTTTCTCGTCTTTCTTCTTGGAGATAATGGAAATTTTGCAGATTTCAGAATCACAAAGAAAAGCGAAAACGCTTTATGTCAATATGTTAAAAAGTCTGTTCTGTCTCTATACGCGATAGGGGTTTGGTGAAAATTGGGGGTGATTATATCATTTTAGATGGCGGTTTTCGCCAATTGTCTTCTTTTTAGGGCAAGGGCAATGTTCATTCTGGACGTGTCGTTCAGACCGGCAAGGTGGCCCTGTCTATTTATGCTTTACTATTCGTTCGTGGTCTCTAACGTATTCTCTCATATATCATTCTTTTATCTTGGTTGACACTTTCCTCAATTCGAGGACGCAGCGTTCCGTCCTCTACGATATCTACAGGACGTTCGAGGATTTTTTCCAGTTCGCATATCATGGCAGCATGTTTCAACAAACTAATACCTCCTTCATCGTACTGCACAAGCAAATCCACGTCACTCAACGGTGTCTCTTCGCCACGGGCGAACGAGCCAAACAGCCATGCCTTCAACACCGGTTGGGTCTTGAAATATTCGCGGATGGTCTCTAACATTTCGGTGGTCATAACAGATTCTTTTTGTCTCCGCAAAAATACGTTTTTTTCATATAAAACCGTAATGGCGAATATTATTCGAACCTTACTGCACTTACAGGCGAGATTTTCTTGCTGATGATCCACGCGGGGATGACCAAAACGAGCATACAGGCGACGAAAACGCCTGCGTTGAGCAACAAAACCTCTACAAGATTGAATTTTATCGGCACGAAATTGACATAATAGGTGTCAGGGTCGAGCTTGATGAGATGCGTTTTCTGTTGCAGCCATCCAAAGCCGAGACCGATGGCATTTCCTACAAGCATTCCTTTGAAAAGTGTGCGGCCCGCCACCATAAGGAAGGTCTGAACCACGTGTTTCGTCTTCATTCCCAAGGTTTTAATAATACCGATGAGCCGTGTTTGCTCCAAGACGATAATGAAGAAAATAGACATCATCGTGATCATGCACACGCAGGTGGTAATCATGAGCAGCACGGAAACGTTGGTGTCAAATAGTGCAATCCAATCGAAAATTTCAGGGTAAATTTGTTTCACGGTTTCGGCTTTCAGGTTGATATCTATCTGATGATGAAGCTGTTCGCCAACCTCATCAATGTTATGGTAGTCGCGGGTGAGCACCTCTACCCCACTCACCTGCTGCGAATCCCAATCGTTGAGTTTCTGCACATGCCGCAAATCCACCAATGCGAATTTGGTGTCATATTCTGGTAACCCCGTTTCATAAATTCCTGACAATGTGAAACTTCTCTGCCTTGGGGGATCTTGCACGAAATAGGTTCTCACCTTATCGCCGACTTTGATTTGCAACTTGTCGGCCAACCGTTTGGATAGGATAATGTGGTTGTCAGCGGTGGTATCGTTGAGATGTAACGTATCGCCTTCCAATAAGTTATGGGAAAATTGCTTCCCATCAAAGGACTTGTCCACGCCTTTGAGCACGATGCCCTCCACCTGGTCCGCCGTCTTAATGATGCCCACTTTGGTGGCGTATGGCTGCACTTCTACCACTTCAGGATTACCATTTAGTATTCCTAACAGCGTGTCATTCAACGTGATAGGAATCTGCTCAAAAGAATAGTTACGGTCGTAATGTGAAATGCGTATGTGCTGTCCCATGGATACCACCTTGTCTTCAATCACTTGCTTGTATCCAGCCGTTATCCCTATGGCTATCAACATGATAACCACGCCCAGTGCCACCCCAAAAACCGAAAGCCGAATAATGGGTTTGGCGAAACGGTTGCCCTTTTCGCGCAAAATGCGGCGAGCTAATTGCCAGTGAAATGAAAACTGTGACATATAAAAAATGTAGAGACGCGATTAATCGCGTCTCTACAATATTGTGAATCAAACTATTAGAACGTATTACCAGCGGCCTGGCAAGCGGTGATGGCCACGAGGCTGACAATGTCCTCAACGGAGCAACCGCGGGAAAGGTCGTTGATAGGAGCCGCCATACCTTGCATGACAGGACCTACGGCTTCAGCGCCAGCGAAACGCTGCACCAGTTTGTAAGCGATGTTTCCAGTTTCCAATGACGGGAATACCAGCACGTTAGCTTTACCAGCGACAGGGCTGCCTGGAGCCTTTTGAGCACCCACTGACGGGATAATAGCGGCATCAGCCTGCAACTCACCGTCAATCACGAGGTTAGGATCCATTTCCTTAGCGATGCGGGTAGCATTCACCACTTTGTCAACGAGTTCGTGTTTTGCAGAACCCTTGGTGGAGAAGCTCAACATGGCCACGCGCGGTTCGATGCCAGCGATGGTACGAGCGGTTTGAGCCGTAACGACTGCAATCTGAGCGAGTTTGTTCTCGTCTGTGTTCGGGTCAGCAGCGCAATCAGCGAATACCATCACGCCATCATCACCCCATTTTTTGTCTTGGAAGCACATGATGAAGGCGCCGGAAACAACAGAGATGCCAGGTAAAGTCTTCACGATTTGAAAAGCAGGACGAAGCACATCGCCCGTAGCGTGCTGAGCGCCAGTCACTTCACCATCCACATCTTTGTTCTTGATGAGCAGGGTAGCCAAATAAAGCGGATCTTCCACTTTCTTGAGGGCTTCCTCCATGGTCATACCTTTATTTTTGCGGATTTCGTACAACATGTTAGCATAGAAATCCTTTTTGGGGTTGTTCATCGGGTCGATGATGTCGGCCTTAGCGATGTTTTTGAGACCCCATTCAGCAGCTTTGGCCTCAATGTTGGCCTTGTTGCCCAGCAGTGTGATGGCAGCGTAACCGTTCTCAATGATGATGTCCGCAGCTCTTAAGTTTCTTTCCTCTTCGCCCTCTGCCAAAACGATGCGTTTGTTGGCTTTCTTGGCATTTTCTTTGATTTTGTCGATAATGTTCATTGTTTGTCTTTTTGTTTATTTGTTAAACTTAATGTATTTCTTTTGGCTTTTGGCTAATTCGGCGGCAAAGGTACACAAATTATAAATACAGACAAATGAAATTGCCACTGTAGAGACGCGATTAATCGCGTCTCTACAAATTCAGTGCAAAGGTACATAAAATATGGATATGCAATAAAATCATTATCCATTTCGTTATGCATTTTGATTAAACAAAATAGAAAAACTATGAAACTGATAAACAACATTTTATCCCTGTTCTATCCGAGACTATGCGCAGCTTGTGGAGATGCACTGCAGCAAAATGAATCTTGCATCTGTTTGAATTGTATGTTGCATCTTCCTGAAACAGAATTTCATAAGGAGCATTTTAATCCGTTACGGCAAGTGTTCGACGGGCGCGTACCCGTGGAGGAGGTCACCGCCTTGATGAGCTATAAAAAAGCAAATAAAACACAGAAAATCCTGCATAACCTCAAATATCACGGTCAGAAGGAAATTGGAGCTGTATTGGGCGAACACTTTGGTGGTCAGCTGATTACAGAAGAGCGTTATCGGAGTATCCAATACATTCTTCCCATCCCTTTGCATCCGAAGAAGCAACGGAAAAGAGGTTACAACCAGAGCGAATGGATTGCGAAAGGACTCTCTAAAGGGATGGGCATCCCCTATTTGACAGATGTTTTGGTGCGCACGCAATTCACGGATACCCAAACGCGAAAAAGCCGTTTTGCGCGTTGGCAAAATGTAAAAGAGGTGTTTGAGGTACAAAATCCTGATAAAGTGGCCTTTACACATGTGTTAGTATGTGATGATGTGTTAACCACTGGCGCCACAATGGAGGCCGCCATCCGAAAACTACTGGAGGTCGAAGGGGTGCGCGTCAGCGTGGTCACCCTCGCTGCCACCACGCTTTAGCTATTGACTTTGACTATTGACTTTGACTATTGGACTTTGACCTTGACTATTGACTTTGACCTTGACTATTGACTTAGACAAATGACTTAGACATAGACTATTAGCTGTTAGCTTGAAACCTGAAACCTGAAACTTCGACCCTATTGACTTTTGCCTTTTCCCTAATCCCTCGACCCTCGACCCTCGACCCTCTAAACCCTAAACCAAATCCAAACCCCATTTTTTGTATTTTTGCCGCATGAAAAAGAGAATGATTATTGGAATATTGTTTTGCACAATCTTATGTGTATCAACATCTTGTGCAAGGAAAGTGGTTGGTGCAAGACCACACCGTCGCGACCGTAATTGCGGATGCGAGAACCTGCGTTCCACCCCAATGGGATATGATTTGGCGGTGTATTACGATGAGACGATGAAAGACGATGAGAGACGATGAAAGACGATGATGTAACGATGATGTAACGATGAAGCGATGAAAAAGATATTGTTATTTCTGATATTGGCCGTGGGGTTGGCGGCTTGTTCTGACCGAAACACTTCGGTAACGATTGAGGGTGACCTGACTAATGCGGGAAACCAAATGATTCGTTTGGCTTTGATTACAGCCGATGGCATGGATATATTGGATTCCACAAATATGCGAAATGGCCATTTTTCCTTCAAGATTTCCTCTGAAGATGAGCGCATTAAGGAACGCGAGAATGCCCCGATGATGTTTCAGCTGTTCTTGTCGAACGAGAATGGTTTGGCCACGATGGCGAAGAAAGGTGATCATCTGAAAATCACTGCTGATGCGCAGGATCTAACTCGCACCTACCATATCTCCGGCGGTGAAGAGGCGGTGTTGATGTATCAGTTAGACAGTGCGTTAGCCTCGTTTGTAGTGCCCTCAGAAAAGCTATATGAGGTTTATCAACAAAACATAGACAATGACTCCGTACGCGCGGACATTGAGGCGCAATATGTAAATATGTTGAACAATCATCGCGATTATCTGTTGGATTTTATCGACAAACATCCGAACAACATGGCTTCTTATATTGCCTTCTATCAAAGTTACAATCGACGTAATTTCTTTGACGTGTATCGGGATTTAGATATTCTGAAAAAGATAAACACCAATCTATCAAAGGTTTATCCTGAAAGTGAATATGTAAAGGCGATGATGAATATGGTCGAAATGGTGGAAATGCGCATGTCAGCATCGGTTCCGCAAAATAATCAAGACCAAGCGGATACCGTCCGTTAAACTTTTTGCCCGCAAAGCAGTTTTATCGTTGTTAATCACCAAAAAATTGCAAGGATGAAAAACGTTTTGAAAACATTTGGATTGATGCTGTTCTGCATCTGTTTCTCCTGTGCCCTTTTCGCACAGTCGGAAAGCATGGGCAAACTGTTCAACAAGTACGAAAAGAAACGTCATTTCGAGAAATTTGAATACGGAGAGCAGAAACCCGTTTGGCTGAACCTCATCGCGCACAACGCCTCTTTCGTGAAGATTCTCACCTGCGATGCCAAACCAAAATCCTGTAAATACAAAAAGTTCAACAAAGACATTCGCAAGTCGATGGAGAACTTCAACATTGTTTTCGAACTTAACGAAGGCGACTATCTGTTAAAGATTTGCGCCACCGAAAAAGACGAAAAAGGCTGTTCAGATTACGTGGTCGTCACCCGTTTAGGCGACAAAGAGCGCGTGATCTGGCTGTACGGCCGGACCAACATCAAAAAATTTATCGAATACGTGAAAGAGGCCCTGATGTAGAGACGGGGCGCGCCCCGTCTCTACGGCGATTACCTTTTCTTTCCTTTTAAGAAAATCTGTTCCACCTTGTTCGAGCCGAAGGCATAGTTCATGAAATAAAGCGTATCCATCGGCTTGGTGATGAAGAAGTTGGCGATTTTTCCCTTCGTGATGGTGCCTAACTCGCGCCACACATCCATAGCGTAAGCCGTGTTGATGGTCGTGGCGTTGACTGTTTCTTCGGGCAGCATCTTGTACATGACGGAACCCATGGCGAAGACCAGCTGCATATTGCCAGACGGACAGGAGCCGGGGTTGAAGTCGGAGGCCAATGCCACCGGCAGACCGCCCTCGATCATCTTGCGGATGGGAGCGCACTGCATCCCGAGGAAGAAGGCCGCGCCGGGTAACACCGTGGGCATCGTCTCGCTCTTATAGAGTGCCGCAATCTCCTCATCGCCAGTGTATTCCAAATGGTCAACGGACAATGCGTTGTATTTCACGCCCACTTGGATGCCGCCGGAGCATGCCATCTCGTTGGCGTGGATCTTCGGACGCAGACCGTATTTGATACCCTGCATCAGGATGCGCTCGGTTTGCTCCACCGTGAAAAAGCCCTTATCGCAGAAAACATCCACAAAGTCGGCGAGTTCTTCGGCAGCCACCATCGGAATCATCTCATTGATAATGAGATCCACGTAACCGTCGGGATCATCTTTATAGAGCAACGGCACCGCGTGCGCGCCGAGGAAGTTGGCCTTGATGGTTATCGGGGAGTTCTCTTTCAGCTTGCGAATGACGCGCAGCATCTTGAGCTCGTCCTCGGTGGTGAGGCCGTAACCGCTCTTGATCTCGCACGCGCCCGTGCCGAAGGAGGCCATCTCCTCCAACCGTTGCCAGGCTTGGTCGTAGAGTTCCTCTTCGGAGGTTTCGTGCAGCCGTTTCGCGGAATTGAGGATGCCGCCGCCGCGTTTGAAGATCTCCTCGTAGCTCAGTCCCTTGATTTTGTCGATGTACTCCACCTCGCGGCTGCCCGCATAGACGATGTGCGTGTGTGAGTCGCAGAAAGAAGGGAACACGAACTTGCCCGTGGCGTCGATCTCCTCGATCGGCTCCTTGACTTTCTTCAGGATGTCGGGGTTGAAGTCCTCCATCTTGCCGAACTCCTTGATTTTCTCGCCCTCGGTGAGGAGGTACGCGTTGTCGATCAGCGGGAGGTTCTGCATCTCCTTGCCTGCGCGGAACTTGATGGATTTGGGCTCCGCCTGCACCAATTGCTTTATGTTTTTTACTAAGATTGCCATAATTTGTAGGGTTTTGGTTTGATGCGGCAAAGATACAAATTTTGGTTACACGGTTAGAAGGTTACATGGTTATTGCAACCCTTTCTCACCTCCCCACCACAAACTTCCTATCCACCATCCCCGCTTTCGTCTCTACGTGCGCGATGTACGTGCCGGGGGCGAGGTTGTGGACGTTGAGGGTGCAGCGTATGTCATTCACGGGGAGGATGGCGAGGAGCTGTCCCTGCATGTCGGTGATGGCGACGGACTTTACGGGGAACTCCTCCTCGCTCTCGATGGTGATTTTGTCCGTGGCGGGATTGGGCCACAGCCGCACTTCCGGCTCGGGACCTTCATACTCGGGAACACCTACGTATGGCTGGGTGAACTCGGGATTGTGATACAAAGCGATGACTGCGCTGCTCAGCCCGGGACTGTAACAATCGGCCGTCACATCGTTACTGAAAGTAACGGGAGCGCGTGCAGTCAAGGAGACTGCTATGTAACCATTCTCATTTGCAACGAGACCTTCGGAGTAGTTAATGTCAAAATTATTGCATTGTATGGTATCCGCAGAAAGAAACAGGCCGTCGTCACGCCAAGTGGTCATCTGGCAGCATGTTATATTGATAATACCATCACCGACCCCTGTAGAGTTCAACGCAAAAACCCTGTTGCCAATGCAGGCTGGGATATGGCTTTGCAGCACATTACCTTTTGCATGCATGATGCCGTGATTGACATAGGCTCCGGTAGATTTGTCATATTTAACAAAAAAGCCAATGACTCCTTCTTGCTGATAATGCTGGAGATAGTTGGTTTCGTTGTCAAAATACACAAGAGCGCCATTCTCTTCATAATAAGCGGCTCCGCCCGTTAAATATAAATAGTTGTTATATAGGCAGTTGCGCCACCATTCTGCGTATGCGGAATTGTTCCCAGTAGATGAACCTTGTGTAAATATTTGATTACACCATTGTACTTCTCCCTGTGGGTTGTATTTGATTAAATAGTTCAATCTTCGCGCCGAACTCATATCCTGAATGGTGGCATAATGCGTGCTGTCCCAATAGATATGAATGGGATATTGGTGCAGGTTGCCGCCATGGTCACTTGTAAACATGGGCGTATTAATATAACCAGACACATACATGTTATCCTGTTCGTCAAACGAAATGCCTTCCACGAACGGTATTACGTGTGGATAAACGCTGTCATATATGAACTCCCAGGATGGGGATATCCCCTCTGTCTCTTCAATCATCAGATGAGCAAAGCCTAATTCCCAATCGGGTGTGAATTTATAAATCATCACATTATTTCTTGGCTGATCATTGCAAGAACCTCCTGGAAGATACAGGTCAATTGTTCTGTTGGTATCCCCATCTATAACTATTGTATATGGGTCGCTTTCTTCTCCCGTATATTCAAACCTTGCAAACAAATACACATTGCCCAGATTATCCACATGCATAGGTGTTTTGATACCGCGACCCGAAGTCAGAGGCAGAACATCTCTTATTTCAGACAAATAAATTTTTCTGGAATAAGACTCTACAAAATGTCTTTCCTGTACATGACCGTCCAAGTCTAATCGTGCGAAAAACGTCCACCGGCTGTTCTTGTAAGGCGGTTTCCTTTCAGATTCCGGCAGATTCATAATATCTGCATGGGTGATTAAGGTATCCAAAAAGAGATGCCAGCCATACCAAACCATGCTTGATGCCCCTGTAATATAGATGTTGTCTCCACGGACCTCCATCCACAGGGGATGAGACTCCAACGCACCGGCTCCACCGCTCGACACCATTTTGTACCAAAGCATATTGCCTAATGTGTCAAACTTTGCCAACAAACAGGAAAAAAGGTAGTTGTACGGAATATCCGAATTGCCGGGAAAATCCAGTGCCTGTCCGTTGTAATGCGCATTTCCTCCGACGGCACCATAGACGTAGAGGTTGCCTTCCTCGTCAAAAGCGGTGTTCGTGATATAGTTGTACAAGTCATTGATGGCGCCATCTGTCCCGCTCCAGTAATTCGCCCACTTCCACTCGCCTTGGGCGGAGGCGGTGAGGAAGGAGAAAAGGAAGGCAATGATTGCGATGAAAAGTTTGGAAAGATTCAGTATGCTAAATCTTAATTGCGGGGGGGGTGGTAATTGGTTGGTTTTCATATTGTTATAATTTGGTTTGATATTTATTTCCGGATGAGATTTAACGTTTTATATTTTCTATGACGAAAAAAAGGCGAAAATGTTGCAGGGAAAATGACGTTTTTTTTGAGATTATCTTGTAAGTAGTTGATATTTTGATAGTTGTTTCGTTTTTTATAGCCAACTAATTGCCAAAGAAGATTCAATGGGATTGTAGTGGGATTTTCGTCAATTCGAAGGTTAGAAAATTTCATGAAAACGATAAAATCCTGCGAAATCTTTATTGAAAAATTTAACTATTCGGATTTGAATTGTAAAAATATTATTCTAAAGTATTGAAAATCAAGTCTACAAGAAATTTTGCAAAACCCTTGACAAGAGTGGATTTTTGTAGTATATTTGCCGAGACAAAAATAATTAAAAATGAAAAGAAAAGACAATCAAGAAGACAAAGTGTCAATGGTTTGCGAGCCGAGACTGGCATACAACGGTTCCGCAAGCAACCCCAAGGTTAATTCCACATCGGTTGAAGAACCGAACTTAGGCACCAAAGCAGGCCGCATGAGCGTGGAGGAGTATTTCGATCAATTACGAACCATGGTAAACGAATATTATGACAATTTACAAAGTTGAGATTGACGAATCTGCAAGAAACGACTTATCAAATCTGTTGACCTTTCTGAAAACTGTCATGTCGCGCGAAGGTGCGTTGCGATACATTGATGTCATGGTAGAGGAAGTCCAATCATTGTCCCTGTTTGCCGGACTTTACCAGCAAAGTCGATCAATGGTTATCCGTAAAATACACCCTGCCGCCCGAAGGATGCTCTCGCACAATCGCAAATGGAATTACGTTTTCCATATAGAGGACGATACTGTCGTCGTTGACCGCATTCTTCCGTCCAAGATGATTGTGGTGTAATCATTCTTAATTCTGCATTCTTAATTCTTAATTGATCAGTATCTCGGATGAAACAACGCAATGTTCGTCCGCAGATAATCCTGGTCCAAATGCGTGTAAATCTCGGTGGTGGTAATGCTTTCATGACCCAGCATCTCCTGCACGGCGCGGAGGTCGGCGCCGCCTTCGATGAGGTGCGTGGCGAAGGAGTGACGGAAGGTGTGCGGACTCACCGTCTTGTCGATGCCTGCATCCTTCACCCACTTCTTCACGAGCATGAAGACCATCTCGCGGGTGAGGTGCGCGCCTCGGCGATTTAAGAAGACGTAATCTTCCTCGCCTTTCTTGATTTTCAATGTTTTACGTGCTCCGTCCAAGTAGAGGTTTACCATCTTTTGCGCCGTTGACCCAATCGGAATCAGTCGCTCTTTGTTACCCTTGCCGACCACTTTGACGAAGCCGTCGTCGAAGAAAAGGTTCGAAATGCGCAGGGTGACGAGCTCGCTCACGCGCAGTCCGCAGCCGTACATCACTTCGGCCATGGCGCGGTTGCGGTGGCCTTCCGGCGTGCTCAGGTCTATCACGTCCATGATGTTTTGGATCTCCTCAACGGTCAGTACATCAGGGAGATGCATCCCGATTTTCGGAGCGTCTAACAGTTCGGTGGGGTCGGTTTCTAGTACGTGAGCGTATATGAGATAGCGGTAAAACGAGCGTATTCCAGAAATCATGCGTGCTTGCGAACGTGCATTGTAATCTGTTTCGTACAGATGTTTTAGAAACTGTTGCAGATCTTCGAAAGTGGCATCTTCCAACTTCTTTTCGCCCAAAAACTCTTCCAAAAGCAATACATCATGCAAATAGGCCTCCACGCTTTTCGGCGAAAGGCCCTGCTCGTATTTCAGATATTGCTTGAAATGGGCAATTTGCGGGTTCATCGGCGCAAATCCTTCTCGATTTCGAGACGCAGCATGTTGAGCGCGGCGTTGGCGGCTCGTTCGATAATCTGCAACCGTCCTGTATGTTTTCCAAAGTGGAACTCCTTGGTGGTCAGTCGGGTGGGGGTGGCTACAGCTATCCAAACAGTGCCGACGGGCTTCTCTGCTGTACCGCCGTCGGGACCCGCAATACCGGAGGTGGCCACTGCGTAGTCCACATCCAGCAGATCCATGACGTTGAGGGCCATGTCGCTGACCACGGGTTCGCTTACCGCACCGCGCTTCTTGAGGTTGTCCTCGCGCACGTTGAGGATATCGCGTTTCACCTGGTTGCTGTAGGAGACCACGCTCCCTTGGAAGTATTCGGAACTGCCTGGAACAGAGGTGAGTAAGTGCGCGATATAGCCACCGGTGCAACTCTCCGCTGTGGCGATGCGACGACCGCTTCCGCGCAGCAGCTTGCCAATCACCGCTTGCATCGGGATATCTTCATCTGCGAAAGCCAACGTGCCCACTTCCGCTTTGAGTTTCTCAAATTGCTCATCCAATGTGGTTTGCAAGCTCTCTTTGTTGTCGCCCGTGGCGGTCAGACGCAGACGGATGATGCCGGGCTTCGGCAAATAGGCCAGCTTGAAGTTCTCGGGCATCTGCGCCTCGAAGTCGGTGAGCTGGTCGGAGAGGTTGCTCTCGCTGATACCCGTGCATTGCAACACCTTGTAGAGCACCGCGTGTTCATGGTGGAAGATCTCCTGCAATCTCGGCAGAACTTCCTCACAGATAAGCTTTTCCATCTCGAATGGCACGCCCGGCAGAGCCACAAGGATTTTGCCGTCCTGCTCCAACCAAAGTCCGGGGGCGGTACCCAATGTGTTTTTCAGGATGGTGCAGCCTTCCGGCACATCCGCCTGGTGACGGTTGGTTTCGGTGAGTTCCATGCCGCGGGCGGCGAACATTTCGCGCACCCACTCCAAGGTGGGCTCGTCCATCACCAATTCGCGGTGGAAGTACTCGCAGATCACCTTTTTGGAGATGTCGTCGCGGGTGGGTCCGAGTCCACCGGTGACAATCAGGAGGTTCGTTTTGGCAAAGCCCGTTTCGATGGCGTTGCGGATGGCCGCTTCGTCGTCGCCGATGGTCACGCATTCGGTCATGTCGATGCCAGCCATTGCCATTTGCTGTCCGATGAAGGCGGCGTTGGTGTTGATTACTTGTCCTAAGAGGAGTTCGTCTCCGATGTTGATGAGGATCATAGTTTACTGTTTACTGTTTACTGTTTACCGTTTACCGTTTATTGGTTTATTGGTTTAGAGTTTAAGGGTTAGGGGGTTACACGGTTACATGGTTATTGGGTTTCGTGATATAGTCCGATTCCTTTTACTGTTAGCAAGTATTTTTGACGCGGATGCCTCGGGTTTTCAGGATAGAGCATTCGCACAAAACCTTCTTTTATAGCTGGATTTAGGGAATATTCAATGAAATTTTTGCGATCTTTCAAGTTTACAGCCACAAGTAATTCTTTTACAGATAATTGTTGTGTTCCAAGTGCATTGACAACACGTTTTATATTTTCATTGTCCGTATAAAATTTGTTACCTTCATTATGAAGCGAGCTTGAGGGGGTACTTGTGGGGGTGGTTGTGGGGGTACTTATAGGGGTGTTCCAACGGATATGCAAATAGCGATTGCGTAATTCGTTGTGCTCACCCATTAGCAGATTTCTGAAGAATAATTCCAAATATTGTGGGGAATAATCCACATTTTTCTGCACATTTTGATAATTGGCTCTCACCAAAGCATTTCGAAAATACCATGAATTTTGAAAGAAAAGGTCATTATTTACCTCAAATCCGATATTTTGCAAATATTTGATGGTAAAAACAGCCGTTGTCCGCGTATTTCCTTCTCTAAATGGATGAATCTGCCATATTCCTGCAACAAATTTTGTGATATGTTGCACAATTTCGGACATGGGCAACCGACTGTAGTTGAAGCTTCTCTCTTGTTCCAAATCGTACTCGATAGCAAGTTTGATGTCAGGGGCAGAGACGTAGCGCACGGTGTCGCCTTCCAATACCCACTCTTTTTTTGTGATGTTTACATCGCGAATTTGTCCTGCAAATTTGAAAATACCATTGAAAATACGTCTGTGAATGGCTGTTAAACCAGCATACGTCAAGGCAAATGTGGTTTCGCCGAGCAGAGCAGTGATGTTTGATGCAACGCAGTCGGCCTCTTCCGTATCATTGTCATCAGCGGTGCGGACACTTTTACTTACGTAATAAGTTTTGATCAGCTCTTGAACCTCTTTAATGGAGATTTCTCCTTCAATATGCTGACGTGCCGTTTGTTGCAGGTATTCTGAAGTATGCAGACCATCCACGGCCTGCAGGCCGATGGCGATCTGCCAGTTTTCGGCGCGTTGCCGCTGGTCCGGCTCGCCCTGCTGGATGTATTCCTCAAAATCGGGAAGTTGCGGGAGTATGGGTTCTTCGATGATCATACCTGTTGCCTATCTACCTGAATGACAAGCATTCGTGTCTCTTTTTTCTGATTTTTATTTTTTGCAAAGATACAACTTTTTCGTATGTAGCCTGCTGTTGCTGTAGCCAAACATTACGAAGTCACTAATTTCGCAGGCAAAATGCGGTCGATTATCACAAAGTCACCATCTATATGAAAAATTACGCACCAAACCCCATGTTTGGCATTGAAACGCTTGGCTTTCTCATGGTATTTGAGTACGAAAAGTGAATCTGAAGCTGGCAAAGCGTCAGCAAGATACGATAGGTGGTTTATTTCAGCAACCAGTTCATGAACGTAACGCAGAGCATGGTCATGTGTGCTTAACTCAATAATGTAGTCAGCAATCTCACCAAGATATTCCCTTACTGATAAGGGCAGGATAACTTGTCGTTCTTTCATAATCTCTCTGCAACAGCTTCAACCAATTCTTTTTCAAACTGTTGCAAAGATATGTATCCTTCTGGGATGGCTTGTTTTGCCGGTGCCTCCCTTTTTATTGTTTTTGTTCTCCTTTTTCTCGGTAAGGTAGTTGTAGTCGTATTTTCAGTATAAACAAGATTTTCCATATCAATAATTTAATCAGACTGCAAAAATACACTTTTTTATTTACGTCTGTTCCATAATGCTCAAAGAAAAAAACTCTCATTATTGAGGCCTTCCGTTACTCCCAACTGCTAACTGCCGACTACTCACCTCCCCACCACAAACTTCCTATCGGTGTTTCCCGCTCGGGTGTTGATGTGGGCAATGTAGGTGCCGGGGGCGAGGTTGCGGACGTTGAGGGTGTAGCGCACGTCGTTCACGGGGAGGATGGCGAGGAGTTGTCGGAATCACCGCCACACTGCCGTACAACGGAACCCGTAGCGCGTCTCATGTTGGTCTGTCGGCAGGCTGAAGCGCAGGAACTGGAGCCCTTCGACCGCCTTGTAGTTGTCCAATGTGAAATAATTGTCCCTTGTCTGGTTCGGGTCGTATTGGATGAATCTCATATCCTCCAGCATCTTTTCCGCAACGCGGTCGGTGCGCCACTTGCAGTAAGCAACGGCCTGCTCTCTGGATACCCCCAAAACGGGATAATCCTTATAGAAAGGACTATTGGAATACACTTCAGCGATTTTTTCCGGCAATTGCTGTCGAAGAACCTCCTTGTCGGGGACGGAGGCTTTGTATTCTTTGGAATCAGCCCCGAAAACATGCTCCAACCAAAACTGGAATTCCATCCAATCGATATTGCTAATCTGCCTATAGTCAACATACTGATCGTCAACGAAAGAGGGCATCAAGTACTTTGTGTATTTTTTCTGGTAATTTTTCGGAACGTTCTTCTGTGCCGAAACTGTTGCCACACAACACAGTGTAGCCATCAATAAGGTGAACAGCGTTTTTTTCATGTCTTTCTCTTTTTTGTAATGGGACTTATGATACTTTTTATGCATAGGAATGTCGTTACTCCTCAGACGCTGCAAATCTACGTAATAATTTGTTTTAATCAGCTTGTCTTATAACTTTTTTGTCTTCTCGGGGAGGGTACAATAAATTGATAATCAATGTTTTGCAAATCTAAAAAGCTACAACATTGCATTGTTTGTTTGTGCCGAATCATGATGTTGACACGGTTTGATTGGGCATTTTTGGCAAGATTTCATGCAAAATTCGATTTTTTTGTCCTTCAGCTCGCCCTGTCGTGTCAAGCAGTGTCAACTTTCCGTGTCAACTTTTCCCATTTTTGGCCAAAAAAACAGAGCCACACAGATTGTGCAACAGCAGCAACGTGTAGCTCTAAGTCTTTGTTATTTAATATGTTTGTGGGCTTTCCACTCGGAGAGCTCTGTCAATGGCATTGCAGCGTTATTACTCCCACTCAATCGTTGCTGGCGGTTTCGAGCTAATGTCATAGACCACGCGGTTGACGCCGCGGACCTTGTTGATGATGTCGTTGGAGACTTTCGCGAGGAACTCGTAAGGCAGGTGCGCCCAGTCGGCGGTCATGCCATCGGTGGAAAGCACGGCACGCAGGGCTACGGCGTTCTCGTAAGTGCGCTCATCGCCCATCACGCCCACCGATTGGATTGGCAGCAGGATGGCGCCCGCTTGCCATACTTTGTCGTACAAATCGTTGTCCCACAATCCGTTGATGAAGATGGCATCAGCCTCTTGCAGAATCCGGACCTTCTCCGGAGTAATATCGCCTAAGATGCGCACACCCAGGCCGGGACCCGGGAACGGATGACGTTTGATAAGCCGTTCGGGAATGCCCAAGGCCGTTCCGATGCGACGAACTTCGTCCTTGAACAACAGTTTCAACGGCTCGATAATCTTCATGTTCATCTTCTCCGGCAGACCGCCCACGTTGTGGTGTGATTTGATGACCATGCCGGTGATGGAGAGCGATTCGATGCGGTCAGGGTAAATGGTGCCTTGCGCCAACCATTTGATATTTTCTAACTTACGAGCTTCTTCCTCGAATACTTCGATGAAGCCCGCACCGATGATTTTGCGCTTTTTCTCGGGGTCGGTCACACCGCGCAGCGCGTCGTAAAAACGTTGGGAAGCATCCACGCCTTTGATGTTGAGTCCCAAGGTTTTATACTGTTCCAGCACGGAGGAGAACTCGTCTTTGCGCAATAAGCCGTTATCGACGAAGATGCAGTTCAGCTGCTTGCCGATGGCCTTGTTGAGCAGTACGGCTGCCACGGTGGAATCGACACCGCCGGAAAGACCGAGCACCACGTTGTCGTTGCCAACCTCAGCGCGCAGTTCGCGTACGGTGCTTTCGATGAACGATTCAGGAGTCCAGTCCTGCTTGCAACCGCAGATGGTCTGCACGAAGTTGCGCAGAATGGTCGTGCCGTCGGTGGAGTGATAAACTTCGGGATGGAACTGCACTGCCCAGGTGGGTTCTTCCAAAATGTGGTAAGCGGCCACCTTCACCTCTTTACTGCTAGCGATAATGTGGTAGTTGTCAGGAAGTTGCAGAATGGTATCGCCGTGCGACATCCACACTTGGCTCTCTTGCGGAACGCCCTTCAGCAGCACGTCGTCCTCTTCCACGAAGGCGAGGTGGGCGCGACCGC
>Ga0310786_10003574_pt1 | contig 22507 bp, 18 predicted proteins | sample AusTroGonzalo_MG_FD_203881 | JGI IMG/M metagenome (GOLD analysis project Ga0310786, IMG submission 203881) | Bovine rumen microbial communities from tropical cattle in Woodstock, Queensland, Australia - Gonzalo_03 (v2) (version 2) | ecosystem: Host-associated > Mammals > Digestive system >...
TTATTTTCTTTTTTACAGATGAAGGGGAAGAAATGGAATTTATGGGTTTCGAGAAGCTTACGTAACAGTATTTTAAGGTCTTTTTTTAAGTACTTGACATCTACTCCAACAGATTTATCCTGATTGCTGATTGTCAATTCACATTTCTTTCCTGAATCAAGGATTCCAATCATTGTTCCTAGGCGATCAGCTACAGACCAACTGTCAAAAACAGGGTATTCCCCAAAGCACGATTCTGTATAGTCATAAAGGAATAACAATAGGAGCCAAAACTTTTCAGGGTCAAGGTTGTTGGCTACTATTTTCAGTTGCATTGATTCAGTTGATTTGAATAAGCCATAATTTGAAGCATATTTAATATAACTAATCCTCTTCTTAAACAAGTCTAGAGCATATTTTACCGCTTTCTCTTTGTACCAAGGCACATAATAATAATATAGTTGTTCTTGGACAAAAAAAGAAATGTAAGACAAATCGTCTGTTGTATATTCCTTTCTCATAATGCAAAAATAATAAAGAAACTCCACCTGTGCAAGTGACTGGTGGAGTTCTTTAGTTTTAGGCATTAAAAACGTACTTTACGACCTTGGCATTAGCCTTGTTCTCACTTACAAAGTCACGTTCAATATAGATATCAGTAACTCGCATTGATTCATCCACATGGTTAAGTGCTGCGTGGACGGTGTACTTGTCTATGCCTACCTTGTTGAGGGCGATGGTAGCCCAAGAGTGACGGGCTGCGTAGTATTCAAGGTCATCAATCTTCAATAGCTTACCAATCTCTTTCAGCCCATTATTGAGAGCCTTATTGAAAGCTTTGTGGTCTCGGTAGTCTTGGTAGAACTTGAATAATCTTTGTCCTGTGGGGTCTTTGTACTTCTCGATGATTGGTTTTACCATATTAGGCACAATCACTTCCATCTTAGCCTTGTCAAGCCTACGTTCTTTGGTCTTGGTACGGTAATAAATAAGGTGATTGTCACGGAGTTCTGTAGCATTATAAAGGTCAACGGAGTTCATGCCCATTAAGCAGAACGAGAGGATAAAACAATCTTTAGCAAGGTCTTGACGGCAAGTGTGTTTAGTCCCCTTATGAATGTTCTGATACGGCATATTCCAGATAGCCTTGATTTGTTGGGGTGTGATTGCACGCTTTCGGGTTGCCTCTTGCTTCGGAATCTTGAAATATTCAAATGGTGTGTGGGGTATTCTCATCAAGCCTTTGTCTGGCTTGTTGTAAAATCTCTGAGCTTCACTATAAAGATGCCTCAGACTCATTAGGTATAACGATAAACAGCGGTTGGATGGTACTCGCTTTCCTCCTGCTATCAATGCTTTCACTCGTTCATCACGAACCATTAGCAGATAATCACGGTACTTTTCCAACAGGTCAACCGTAATTTTCTTTATTTCAAGTTCTTCTTTACCGATGAAGCGTATAAAAGACTTCAATGCAGTGGCATAGTTATCCTTGCCTTTGATGGTAGTCTCACTAATCCACTTCCAGCAAAATGCGATGAAATCAATTGGCTTCTCTTCCTCATCCTTACATAACAACCGATTCACGATTTCATCCACTTCGTAACTCTCAGAATCAAGATGCAGGGTGTTAACCATTGTCCTGTAATGTAACACAAGACGGTCTGCTTCTTGCTTGATGATAGTACCCTCTTTCAACTTTAAATCTGTTGAAAGGTCATTGTCTGTAGCGAATAAGTCGGTTGAGATTCGCTTCACTTTTTTACCTTTGATGAACCGTACTTTTACATTGTACGTCCCATCCATTCTTTTCTTGTCCTTTTGGACTTCTGCTCTGATTGTCAGCATGGCATTTTGGTGTTTTGGGGTAAACCTCGGGTAAACCAGAGGTAAACTTTTGGTTAAAAATGCGCCGATTTTCAGATTTCGTAAAACCTTTGGAAAAGTGAGTTTGGTGATAATCCCCTTTGTGGCAGCTTCTGGAAATGCTTAAAATTCAAGGTTTTGGGCATAAAAAAATCTCAGAAAGAATCTGAGACTTAATAGTGGACCAGCTTGGGCTTGAACCAAGGACCTCCAGATTATGAGTCTGTTGCTCTAACCAACTGAGCTACAAGTCCAATGCACTTCCCTTAGGAAATTGCTGCGCAAAAGTAGTACTTTTTAAAGAAAAAAGCAAACGTTTGGCTTAAAAGTTGTATTTACGGCGGGGATTCTTTGGAAACCAGCCCTTTTTCACACGTTCTTCCTGCTCGTACATCTCGCGAATGCTCCAAAAACAAGAGAAAGCAAACACCCCAAGGAGAGAGGACCAGATAAGGTCACTCACCCAAAGGGAAGCAATCACACCCAAAATGCCCAACAGCAAGAAAACCCACCAACTGCGCTTGCCAAAGTAATACTCAGTCTTGATCACTATCGGATGAAAAATACCGATAATAAGGAAAGTACAGATGCCAAGCACCAGTCCTCCCAGATGATGCGCTGAAAGAAATTCCATATGAAAACAACAAACAGCACTTAAGACATATGGCTGACAGGTATCTCCTTCTTAATACTCTGGTCGAGCGAGATCATGGTCTCTGTGGAAACAACGCCCTCAATTTCCTGCAACTTGTTGTTGAGCAAATCCATGAGCTGCTCGTTGTCACGTGCATAGACCTTGGTCAGCATGGTGTAAGGACCTGTAGTGAAATGACACTCTACCACCTCAGGAATCTTCATCAGTTCGGCTACCACTTTCTTGTACATGGATCCTTTCTCCAGCTTGATGCCAATGTACGTGCAGGTGCGATAGCCCAATGACTTCGGATTCACCTCATAGCCAGAGCCGATGATGACTCCCAGTTCTATAAGACGTGAAACACGCTGGTGGATGGCTGCGCGTGAAACTCCACATTCAGCGGCTACATCCTTGAAAGGAATGCGGGCATTGCGTGAGATAATGTCCAATATCTGCTTGTCAAGATTGTCAATTTTTTCCATATCTTTATGTCTTTTAAAGTATCTATATCGTTAATTACAGAGCAAATATAGTACATAATTTTAATTATCACGTCAAAATGTCAATAATTTTTCAGAAAACCATAAAAAAAGACGGATAAGCAGGGATATGACCTCCCGTTATCCGTCTTTCTTCTATGAAAGTTTGATAATTACTTCTCGATGCCCAGCAATTCTACCTCGAAGATAAGGGCAGAAAATGGCTGGATGCTGTTACCAGCACCTGTAGAACCATAAGCCAGTTCCTGAGGAATATAAACTTCCCACTTGGAGCCAACAGGCATCATGGTGAGAGCCTCAGTCCAACCAGAGATTACCTGACCTACGCCAAAGATAGAAGGCTCGCCATCGCGATTGTCAGTGCTGTCGAACACGGTACCATCGATGAGCTTACCAGTATAGAGCACCTTCACCTTGTCTTCCTTGGTAGGAACAGGGCCGCGACCTTCCTTGATCACCTTGTACTGCAAGCCGCTGGCAGTGGTCTGAACACCTTCCTTGGTCTTGTTCTCTTCGAGGAACTTCACACCAGCCTCACGGTTGGCACCATAGAGCAGTTCGTTGTTGATGTCCTGCAGTTGCTTCATCTTCACATCTACGATATTTGATGCGTTGGTCATCTCTTCCTCAGAAAGATTGCCCATATAGCCAGCCACAAAACCTGCGATCAAGTCGTTCACGCTCACTGTCTGGGTACTGTCGGCAGAGAAAAGCTGCTGATTGAGGCCATCCACCCAAGTCTTGGCCACCTGCTGACCAATCTGTACACCTGCGGCTTTAGCCAAATCAGAAGTGCTGAGCTTCTGTGCACCCTGCAGGAAACCCTCGATGAAGTTCTTCTTCTGAGTACTGTCAACGCCCAGCGTCAACAGATAGTCGGCCAAGCCCTGGGTACGTGCCATACCGAAATAGTAAGAAAGAGTGTCAACGTCATTTTGCAGACTTGGTTTAGGACTCTGAGCAGTGCATGAAGCCATGCTGATAGCTACTGCAGCAGCCATGATAAATGTAAACTTTTTCATTTTGCTTAAATTTTATTCTTATAAGATTTTTAATAATTCCACATCGAAAATCAAGGCACTGTGAGGAGGAATCACTCCACCTGCCCCCTGAGCGCCATAGGCCAGTTCGGAAGGGATAACCAGGTGCCACTTGGCTCCCACGTTCATCAGCTGCAGGGCTTCTGTCCAACCAGGAATCACCTGATTCACACCAAATTCTGCAGGCATGCCACGCTGCAATGAGCTGTCGAACAATGTACCATCGAGCAGCCAACCTTCGTAATGGCAGCTCACCGTATCGGTAGGAGCAGCATGACGACTGTCTGGGTCGCCTGGATTGATGATACGGTATTGCAGTCCGCTGGGCAGTGTCACCACACCGTCTATTTTCTTGTTCTCTTCCAGGTATTGTTCATTGGCCTTGATGCGCGCATCAGTCATTTTCCTGTCCAGTTCATCTATGTAGTTGCTTGCAATGATTTGAGCCTGACGATAGTCCATCTCAGGCTTTCCAGCAAAAGCGTCCTTCACGGCTTTGGCAAAGTCTTCCACATTGAGGTCGGCTTTCTTGATGCCCATGCCAAGCAGATTCTGGGCGATGCCCAATCCAAGGGCGTAACTCTTATTATCCATTTCCTTTTCTGTTTTTTGTCAATTCGGGCGCAAAATTACTGCTTTTTATTTGAAAATTAGCAGCTTATAGCCTTAAAATTTCTTATTTTCAATAATTCTGTGTAATTTAGCTGAAGTAATACGATATAAATAAGGTGTAGTTATGAAAAATTTGGTATTTCTTACGGGTGCTGGCATGAGTGCAGAGAGCGGCATCAGCACGTTCAGAGACTCTGGTGGCTTATGGGAACAGTACGATGTGCAGGATGTGGCAAGCATAGAAGGCTATATCCGCAACCCCAAACTGGTGCTTGATTTCTACAATGTCCGTCGCAACGAACTGAAAAATGTGAAACCCAACGAGGGTCACTTAGGCGTGGCAGCTTTGGAGAAGGACTTCAACGTGACGGTAGTGACGCAGAATGTCGATAACCTGCATGAGCGTGCTGGAAGCAGCCATGTGATTCACCTGCATGGCGAACTGACCAAGGCTTGCTCGTCGCGCAATCCCAACGATGCCCGCTACATACGCAAGCTGAAGGAGGATGAGGAAATCCATCTGGGCGACAAGGCTGGCGATGGCAGTCAGCTGCGTCCGTTCATCGTATGGTTTGGCGAGTCTGTGCCTGAGATTGAGACAGCCATTCACTATATTGCGAAAGCTGACATCCTGGTTGTGATTGGTACGAGCCTCAATGTGTATCCTGCTGCAGGCCTGCTCTACTATGCTCCTGAAGAAGCTGAGATTTACCTCATTGACCCCAAGCCTGTGGATCCGCATACCCTGCACAAGATCCATGTGATAGCCAAAGGGGCATCAGAAGGGGTGAAGGAACTGACGAAGCTAATTGAGAAATGAGAATTTTCTCACTTCTTCAATAATCTCACCACAAACCAGGCATGATGAAGCACTGTGTTCACCCAACCATAGTGCTTCACCATGATGTGGAAGCGTTCCCACAGCGAAGCCTTGTGGTTGCGTGTGGTCATGCCCTCCTCCAAATAGTCGATGAGGGTGAGATGGGTGTTATGCAGGCTCTTGGATTTCTTCATGATGCGGATACACCAATCGAAATCTGACGAGAAACGGTAGCTCAGGTCGTAGGGCTCGGCCAATGCTCGCTTGGCGAAGAATGCCTGATGGCACACCAACATGCCGTTCTTGAAACTCTTCCATGTGAGCTTCTCGGGAGGAGAGAGACGGCGCATACGCACAAAGCGGCCATCCAAATCCACCAGTTGGGTATCTCCATAGATCACATCGGGCAGTGCTTTGGCTTCGTCCAAGGAACGTACCATCTTCTCCAACGTATCGTCTTCGTGCAGTTCATCGCCTGCATTGAGGAAGCATACATAGTCGCCCGTGGCCAAAGCCAGTCCTTTGTTCATGGCATCATACAACCCCTTGTCAGGCTCGCTCACCAGCTTGGTTATCTGGTCTCTGTAAGAACGAATGATGTCCTTAGTCCCGTCTTTCGACGCTCCGTCGATAATGATATACTCCCTGCGGTGATAGGTCTGCGCCATCACACTCTGGATAGTGCGTTCCAGCGTGAGAGCAGCATTGTAGGTCACCGTGATGATGCTGAAGGTAGGTTCGTAGTGGTAGTGCATGGCTCTAAAGAATTTGTTGGTACAACTCGACGAACTGCCTGGTGACCAAGCTTTCCTCATAAGTGGACTGCACTTTCTCCACGGCGTGCTTACTGAGCATGCGAGGTTCCTTATGCCGGATTATCCACAAGATACCCTTGGCCAAGTCCTCAGCCGACTGGTATTCAGCCACATAGCCATTGGCCTGATGGTCTATCATCTCTGGTATGCCTCCCACATGGAACCCTATGCAGGGCGTGCCACAAGCCATAGCCTCCATGATGATGTTGGGCAGGTTTTCTTCCAATGAAGGGGTGACATAGGCATTCACGGCACTGTAGATATCGGTAAGTGCTTCTTCCTCACTGACATAGCCTTGTGGAAAGACCTCAAACGGCAAGCGGCTCTTCAACCCCTCAGACAGATGGCCGAAGGTCACGATGCCGATTTCTTCCCGCAACGCAGGGTCTTGCTTCACCAAGAGTTTGCAGGCCTTCATCAGATAGTCTATGCCTTTGCGCTTGTCTGTGGCCTTCACGGCTCCGAAAAGCAGGAGTTTCTTGTCGAGGGGCAAGCCAAGCCGCTTGCGAGCCTGCGCCCTGTCCTTGAGATGAAACACAGAGAGATCCAGCGGATTGGGGATGGAGCAGACTGGTTGACCTTGCAGCAAGGCACTTTGCTCCACCCTCTCTTTCAACCAACGGCTGCACGCCACGAAGTGTACCTTACTGCCGTTCATCAGTTTCTGTTTCTTCTCAAACGTACGGTAAGAAAGGTCTTTCTTGCCGCCCCCATATAATAAGAGGGGACAATGGTGGCAATGCGTCTGATAGTTGGTGCAGGTGCGCGGATGGTGGCAGATACCCATGGCGGGCCACAGGTCGTGCATAGTCCAAACCACAGGCTTGCCGCTTTCCAATATCCGTCGGATGTTCTTCAGCGAAAGCATCCCCTGATTAATCCAATGCAGGTGTATGATGTCTGCCTCCTGGAATGCAGGCAACTGGGTGATGTCAGTGCCCGTATTGGCGATATCGACGCTGAACAGGTTGTTTTTCTTGAAATGATTGGCCTTCCAAATCACGATGCGCTCCCACAGGAATTTCCAGAGCTGCGTCCACTTGCCCAGATTGAGGCTCACCACCGCAGGGTCGTCGCTCTGCTTGTCGCGCACCAGCATCTTGGCCTCCACGCCCTGCTTCTGCAAAGCTTTGAGCAGACGGCCGCAAGCCACAGCTGCCCCGCCTATGCGCTCTGAAGTATTTACCAACAGTATTTTCATCGTCCGAAATCTCCTTTCAGTGTACGTTTGATTCTTCGCAGGGCTTTTGCCCAGAATGAATTGGTGCGGGCATAATAGCGTTCGTAGGCCTTTCTCGCTTCCTTGTTCTCTTCTATCGGACTGATAGGGCCGACTTCCAAAGGCTTCAGCCAGAGGTTGGAGGCATAGAGGCCGCCCCCTCCGCAATTGGTGCCGCTGCCGTCGAAACCATTGTTCTGCACCAGTGCCTTGCCCACATTGAGCGAGAGGATGTCCTGCAGGAAGAGCGAGGCATTCCAGCGAATGGCCCATGAGTCATTCTTCCCTTCCACCTGTCGGCGAAGCATGCGGGTGAAGCCATACCTGCCGTTGAAGTCGAAGGCTCGCGTGAGATGCCTTTGCTCCAATTGTGCCAACAAGGTCTTGCCATCGGGGTTGAAGTGCTTCCATGCCCTACTCCATGTAGCCCAGCCCCAACTGCCCGTCCATTTGATAAGAAAGGTATCAGGCAATGTTGGGTCTTGCGTGAAGTCGCAGGCTTGTATATGCCCCACTTGGGGTTCGTCTTTGTACCTCTCCAGCGCCTCGTTCATGAAACGCAGGAAATAGGGGGCCACCACCAAATCATCTTCCAAGACTATCACCCTGTCGTATTGGTTCAATAGGGTGGTCACCCCTTCTATCACACTGCGTGCCAGCCCTTTGTTCTTTTCACGCTCCACGATGCTGACAGAAGCAAAGCCTTTCAGGTTGCGAATGTATTGCCTCACCTCTTCCACGTTCTTCTCTTCATCGGCGTGCTTGGCGGCATCGGCATAGATATACAGACAGCTTTCCTTAGCCTCGTCGTTGGCCCGCAGGCTTTCGATGAGGTTTCTCACATGCTGCGGCCTGTTATAGACGAACAGCAGGATGGGTGCAAAGGCTCGTTTCATTTTCATGTTGACATTCACGGATGCAAAGCTAATAAAAAAAGTTGAATGAATAAAGAGGTGGGGACAATGACTTCACAAAGTCCCCCACTCTTTCATTTCAAGAGACTACAGAGCTGTAGCTACACTCACTCTTCTCACGCACATTTTTTCTTCCATGTACTTTTGCTCGTCTTCTCAATCCATCCCATTTTTCCCCAGCGGCAAATCATGGAGCGAAGGGTGGTGGTGGTATAACCTTCCCCTTTCAGGCTACGCACCTCGCCCAAGCCGAAGACTGGGGGCAGGTCGTCGAAGATGCTGTGGTTCTGCGAGTAGTGCTGCAACTCATCATCGGTCTTTCGATACTGGGTGTGCAAGGCTTCGCCAAAGAGATGCAACTGCGTCTGCAAGGTGTGCTCTGCCATCAGTAAGGCAAACTCCAAGCAGGCCTTGGTCTCTTTCTCTTCCTTGGTGAGCAGGTGATAGATCACGCCGCAACGGAACCCTATCACGGCAGCACGACGGCGATAGACATCCTTCACGCGGTCCATCTCACGGGCAGCTTCATCGCATTTCTCATTTGCCCATTTCTCTATGACCTTGCGCAGACGGGGCGTGTCAATGAATCCCTCGGTACTGCGCAGGGTGGTCACAGCCTGGTCAATCGACTCGTCGGCACTGGCCGAGCGGGGCTTGAAGTGCGGCATCTTGGCAAAGAGGTTGTCGGGCATCTCGGCAGGCAGGATGCGGCTGGAGAGTCCGTTCTCTATGTTGTCGCTCTTGAAACAGTGGCGCAAGGCTCCGTAGGTGCCAAGGATAGACCAGTTGTAGCCCATTTCCACCACGCCACTCTCGGCCTGGTCGCTGTTGTAGTCCTGCCCCCATTTCCCGTGGTCGAACGCCATGCGGTAGATGTCGTATTTCGACGACCAGCTTCCTGCACCGTTGGTCTTGCGCAGAGTGTCGAGTTCCTCTCCGAAGGAGAAGAGGGTATGCCCCTCGGCATATTTCAGACGCTTCAAGAGGGTGGAGCATGAGATGGTCACAGGCACATTGCGGATGATGACCTTAGGGTCTTCGGGTGCTTTCTCATTGGCCTTGCGGCTCTTCTTGCGCTCCTTCCACTGTTCTTCGCGCTGGCGGGCGATGGCATCTTCCTGCTCCATCTGTCGCAGCCAGATGTCCACCACATCCTTGCAGGCACTCTTGTTGCTGGCCTGTTCGCCCACGATGACACTCTCTAACCCCAATCGATGACGCTTGCCATCGCAATACTCCACTTCCACACGGTCGGCATAGGCGGCAGCCAGGGGCAGGATGGAGCAGAGCACAGGCATCTGCATGTTCTGCGGAATGCCCGAGAGCGATTCACGCAGCCCTGCGGGCATTTTCTTCACAATGGATGGGGTAAGAATGGCTTTCTGGTTCTCTTTGCCATACATGCTCCCACCTTCTTCACTGAGCGATTCTTCTCCCTCCGCTTTTCGTAGAACACTGTCAATCACCGTCTGCAGCATGCGGCTCATGCCCTTGGGCTGCTCCTTGCAGGCCGATTCCACGATACCCTGCAGCTCCTGCTCCGTGAGTCCCAAGCGTGGCATCACCTGCATCAACACCTCTTTCTTATTGTCACAGATGGCACGCAGGTTCACAGCCAGTTGGTGCAGCCTGATGTTGCGTTCGCCCTCCACGGGGTCGCCGCCCTGCTGCTTAAACCATTCGCTGATGATGTCGGCGTAGGGGATTCCTCTGAAGGTCAATGAGGAACCTGGCTGCACATCGTTTTCCCCCTTCTTCAATAGGTTAGGAGATGATTCGTCACCTGCAGGGACATTCCCCTTTCCATCGATGGTGAGTCCGCGCTGCAGGTAGGCATTGCGCCTGTTGGCAAGCTCTTCTTCACCCAGCATTTCATACCAGGCGGGATGTCTGTAGATTTCAGAGGCGGCATCAGTGATGTAGATGAATCGCTCGGGCGTGATGCAGGCGGCATCGTAAGGCACGCCAAGGGCCTCGGCATAGGCACGCTGTGTCTCTTCTATGGTCCATCCCACGGGCAGCATGAGGTCGATGTGCAGCTTGCGGCGTGCAGAGTAGTCCATGTGGCTCAGCAGTCCCTGCCAAGGGCCGTCGACCTTATCCAGTTCATAAGCCTTGCTGATGGCAGCTTCCACCATCAGAGGCTCGTCAATGTCCACACAGGTCATGAAGGTGAATGCCTCCGCATCGCAGGTGGCTGCGGTGCGATGGTCGTCGTCGAGGAAATGACTGTAGTGAGGGCAGCGGAAGGGCAGAAGCTCCTTCAGGCTCTCATCGCCCTGTCGGATGGCCTGCACCATCTCGCTGAGCCAAGGCTGCTGCGTCAAGGCATCATAGCCGCTCAGTGATGTCTGGTAGGCGTGCCCACGGTTAGGTCCCCTGCGCTTCCCACTTTTGTCTGTGTAATACTTCTGACCGTTCATGGCCAGTTTCTTTGGTATATGCATACGTAAAATAGTTTTGTGAGCAACATAGGCTTCAGAAACGCTGGCCAGCTTCACTCTCTTTTGGGAGATTCCCTCGGCCCACATCGCTCGGATTAAAAATAAAATACCCGCTCTCAGCTGAGAAACTCCGCAAAAGTAATATATGAAAAAAGCGCCGCCAAATAGTTGGCGGCGCATAGGAAAGTATTCAGGAAACTCCGGAAACTTTCCGTGGGCTCGCAAAATAAGTCAGAAATTTTATAGGAAACTCTTCATACATTGAGGTGCTTTTTCAGGGATTTGAGCAGGGCATCACGCAGTTTCACGTTGCGCCCGCCATCTTGTGGCCAGGTGCTCAACCGGTTCATAAGGTAGGGACTACTACTCTCAGCCTTACCAATGGTGCCTTGAGGGCAATCTTTCACATGTGCATCGAAATGTAGGTCGCCCACCCTCTTCTCAAAGCCCGACTTGTTGGCCACTATCAGCTTTCTTCTCAGCAACACATGATACACCACTGCCCACATGCTCTGTTGGGTCATGTAAATGGCGCATTCATTCACAATGTCCACCAGCTTTTCGTTGGTGAGTTCGCGGCTACCCTCCGTGCGTTCCACCTGGTCGAAGTCGCTGTAGTCGATATCGATGCCGTATTGTCCGCCCCGATGGTCATAGACATCGGTGATGAGGGCTATATGGCAGATGAGCTTGAAGAACCTGTTGATGATCTCTTCGCTCCCTGCATGGTTGAAGGGCATGCGGTTGGCAAAACGCATCCATGAGTCGTTGTAACGCCTCACGTTGTACCAGCTCAGGGTGAAGCCCATGCCGCACAACTGGTCTATGAGCTTCTCACGTAAATCGTAGAGCTGCTGCAGGGGCACCTCGTCCACGAAGCAGTAATCCACCAGAATACGGATATCGGCCAGCGACTCGCGTTTGTTCTTCAGCAGCTGGGTGGCAAACTGGCAGGTGGGCTGGTTCATGAATTGGCAGAACTCTTCGGGCTGGGCGGGGTCGAGCTTCGCTATCTGCTTCTGGTGCCAGGCACAAAGTTCCTTGTACAGCCAGTCGAGCGCAAACAGCTTGTCGGCATCACGGTGCAGCATCTCTACCTGCTGCTGCATGGCAGGTGTCAGGGGAGTATTGGCGTTGATCATGACTGTAGGGTATTTGAAGGTGAATCCTCGTCTGTCTCCTCGACAAAGTATTTGTTTTCCAGCCAGAAGTGGATATAATTGAGGGAGAAGTTGCTGAGTTCTATCTCACGCTCTGCCGCCAGACTGAAGCACTTGTCCATGACGGCATGCTCAAAGAGGTCATATGAGTCTTGGTCATTGAACTTATTATCACGAGGCAGTTGCTGCTGTATAATCTTGTACATCTCACAAGCCATCTGCACATATTCATCGGGATAGTCGTGGGGGATAAATTCCCACAGCATATCGGTGAGTGCCATTAAGTCTTCATTGAGTCCCAGTTTGAGACCACGATCAAAGTGGTCATCGGCCACCTTCAGCACATCCAACACCTTACTTATATATAGTTCAGGATCCGATGGTTCTACGTCGCTGCATTGCATGGCCAAATAGTCCTGCATAGGCGGGTTGTATTCCATGCTCCAGTGCAGCATTTCATAGTACATCACCCTGACCATGTAGGCGGACACATGGCGGTAGGGAGTCTTGTGCAGCCATTCCATCAGGGCGGTGTTATTCACGGTGAGGTCGGGGTAAACACTATCCTGATCATCTTTCAGTCCTTCGTCAAGCAGTTCTAACCTGGGCATAAAATGACGTATCAAGCCAACTAACAGCACGATTTCACAAGTCAACCAAGGGAAAGCTTTACTATTAAGGGAAGAAAATTGTTTTACAAAATCTGATTCATTGGAGTTAGACAATTCTTCAGCGAAAGCCATGAATATATCCTCACCATCGGGCAGACCGAGTATCCTGTCAGCCTCTTTGAGCGTCAGTTCTTTGAATGCCTGATCTTCAATATCAGGCAAATTCTCGAAATCGACATCGGGAAACACTTGTTTCAGCAATGCACATAGTTTAAATTCTGTTGCCATAGTTACAATTATATTTAGTTAATAAAAAAACATCTCATTTGCAAAGTCTAATAATGCAAATGAAATGTTGACATTGTCTCTACGGCACGTGCAAGATTATAACGTCACAATTGACGGGTACAAAGGTACACATTATTTTTGATTATCTACTATGTTTACTGATTTATTTTCAAAAAATGCGCATTTTTTTTAAATGAGAGCCTTTTCTTCTTGATTTATGAGTGGCATGGGACACCGACTCTTCCGACTTATATTATAAAGTCAATGATATTTATAGACTTTCTCATTATCACCAAGGCCGACATTGCAATATTGCAATATTGCAACATTGCAATGTTGCAATGTTTTTGGTGGATATGCGTTGGCGAGGGGAAAATTTTTACGCGATAGTTAACAGATAATTGTCTGATAACTATGCCGCAATTGCCCGATAACTATGGCACTATTGCCTGATAACTATGGCACTATTGTCCGATAACTATGGCACTATTGTCCGATAACTATGGCGCAAATCCATCCTTCCGCAAAGTTGATCCACGGATGGCCATTCACTTTTCCGACAGGTTTTATGAATATATATTCACTCCGAGTAAGCTTTTATCCCCTCCCTATCAGTCCCGGAATTTACTCCCTCACGTGGAAAATATTTTTTCCTCACGCGGGAAAAAAAATATCCTCACGTGGAACTTTTTCTACGCTCACGAAAGGCTGGGAAGCCTATCACACAACCTCCAAAAAAATCCATGGATTTTTGGATAAATATTCACTTCAAGCTATCACTCCGAGATACTCCACGACTGGAGGAACGCCACAGTTTCCTGAAAAATCCTGACGCGCAGCAGCTTCATCACTATGAAATAAAGCACAGCAGCCATAGCGATGCGCGACAGCAGGAGCAGAGGCAGGGAGGTGATGGAACGCGTGGCTATCCAGGTGACTGCCATCACAGCGAGGGCTGTCAGGGCAAAGGGGAGCGTGTCGAGCAGGAAAGCCCAAAGGCTGTAGCCTGTAAGCCTGCGCACGAAGAAATGCCAGACGAATGTCCACAAGATGTAAATGACCACATAGGCCATGACCATGCTACGGATGCCGTAGGGATAGAGCAGCAACATGGTGGAGATGAGCAGCACACACAGCGCCAATGTGCACCAGAAATAGGTGCCGCTCCTGCCTTTGCTTATCAGCAAATTGGTCAGCACCGAACTGAGCGGGATGAAGGCTCCGCTGATGCAGAGCAGCTGGAGCAGGTGGGCAGAGGTGAGCCACTTCTCCCCTATGGCCAGCACAATGAACTCCTCGGCCACCAACGAGAAGCCCAGCAGCATGGGGAACGAGAGGAAAGCCGTGAAACGAATGAGCTTGCGCAAGATGTGCAACTGGCGTTCCCTTTCCTCGTCCACCCGACTGAAGACGGGTTGCGCCACTTGATTCAAAGTCCCTTGCAACAGGTATGACACCTTATAGTTCCATTGGTAGGCCTGATTGTAGTTACCCACCTCCGTAGTGGTATAATAGCGGCCCAACAGGATGTTCATCACATTGGTATTGACAATGTCCAAAATCCTTGTAGCCAGCATCTTGCAGCTGAAACGGAACATGGCCTTCACGGGTTGGAAATCCCACTCAAGCTTGGGGCGCCACGAGGAGAAATGCCACAGCAGCAGGCTGTTGATCCCTATGTAAGCCATGGATTGGATGGCGAGCGCCCAATAGCCACAACCCAAGAAAGCCAACGTCACACCCACCAGACTTGATATGACAGTAGCCGTGATGTTGCACTTGGCCTGCTCCTTGACCTTCAGGTTCTTGAAGAGGAAAGCCGACTGGGCGATGCCCAAGGATGAAAGGATGATGCTCAGGAAAGACACACGGCAAAGCAGCACCAACTCGGGCGTGTGATAGTAGGCCGCAATGAGCGGAGAAGCAAAGAAGAGCAACACATAGCAGAGGGTTCCGACGATGATGTTGAACCAGAAAACGGCATTGTAGTCGCCATGCTGCGGCTCTTTCAGGTTGCACAAGGCACTCTTGAAGCCACTCTCCTGCAAGGCTCCAGCTATGAGCTGAAAGACCAGGATCATGGGCACCATGCCATAATCATGGGGTGAGAGCAACCTGCCCAGGATGATGCCAAAAACCAACCCAAGGCCTTGCTGGGCCACATTGTTGATGCCGCCCCAAAGCAGGCCATGGGTTGTTTTCTCTTTCAGCGTCTTCTCTGCCATGATGAATCCTTATGCTTGCTCCCAATAATCACCCTTGGGAGAGGAAATATCAATCAACTCACCTGGCTGCCTGGCTTCACGTCCTTGGTAGTGGTCACCACACTGAGGCTCTCGTCGGCATCCACAGCACTGAGAATCATGCCTTGGCTTTCCACACCCATCATCTTGCGCGGAGCAAAGTTGGCCACGAAGAGGATGCGACGGCCTACGAGTTCCTCGGGATGCTCGTAGAAGGCGGCGATGCCTGAGCAGATGGTACGGTCGGCACCTGTGCCATCGTCAATGGTGAACTGGAGCAGCTTCTTCGACTTGGGCACTGGCTTGCAGGCCTTTACCAAGCCTACGCGGATGTCGAGCTTCTCAAACACATCGAAGCTCACAGTATCCTTGAAGTCGGCAGGCTTCCACTGGGCAGCCTCGTTGGCCTTCTTCTTGTCGATGAGCTTCTGCACCTGTGCATCAATCACACTGTCTTCTATCTTCTCGAAGAGCAATTCAGGCTCTGCCAACTGATGTCCAGCCTGCATGAGGTCGGTGCTGCCCAACTGGTTCCATTCGAAGCTCTCCATGTGGAGCATCTTACGCAGCTTCTCACTGCTGAACGGCAGGAAAGGCTCAAAGGCAATGGCCAGATTGGCCACCAACTGCAGGGAGATGTTGAGGACGGTCTCCACGCGCTTGGGGTCGGTCTTCCATACCTTCCAAGGCTCACAGTCGGTGATGTATTTGTTGCCGATGCGTGCCAGGTTCATGGCCTCTTTCTGTGCATCGCGGAACTTGAACACATCGAGCAGGTTCTCCACCTTGGCCTTCACGTCCTTGAACTCAGCCATGGTCTGCTGGTCGTAGTCGGTAAATTCGCCACAGGCAGGTACGACTCCGTTCCAATACTTCTTGGTGAGCTGCAGGGCACGGTTCACGAAATTGCCGTAGATGGCCACCAGCTCGCTGTTGTTGCGCTCCTGGAAGTCCTTCCAAGTGAAGTTGTTGTCCTTGGTCTCAGGGGCATTGGCCGTGAGCACATAGCGCAGCACATCCTGTTTGCCAGGGAAATCTTCGAGATATTCGTTCAGCCAGACAGCCCAGTTCTTCGAGGTGGAGATCTTGTCGTTCTCCAAGTTCAGGAACTCGTTGGAAGGCACATTGTCGGGCATGATGTACTGGCCGTGGGCCTTCATCATGGTAGGGAAGATAATGCAGTGGAACACAATGTTGTCCTTGCCGATGAAATGCACCAGACGGGTGTCTTCATCCTGCCACCACTGCTGCCAGCTGCCCCACTTCTCAGGCTCGTTGTCGCACAGCTCCTTGGTGTTGCTGATATAGCCGATAGGGGCATCAAACCACACATAGAGCACCTTACCCTCGGCACCTTCCACAGGCACGGGGATACCCCAGTCGAGGTCGCGCGTCATGGCGCGAGGCTGCAAGTCCATCTCCAACCATGATTTGCACTGTCCATATACATTGGGGCGCCATTCCTTGTGTTCTTCGAGAATCCACTGCTTCAACCAGTCCTGATATTCGTTGAGGGGCAGGTACCAGTTCTTGGTCTCACGCAGCACAGGCACTTCCCCTGTTTCCTTCGAGCGCGGATTGATCAGTTCGGTAGGTTCCAGCGCACGTCCGCAGCCTTCTTCACACTGGTTGCCATAGGCCTGCTTGTGGCAGTAGGGGCATTCGCCCACCACATCGCGGTCGGTGAGGAACTTCTGGTTCTTCTCGTCATAGAACTGCAGACTAGTCTTCTCCACCAACTTGCCGTCGTCATAGAGCTTGCGGAAGAAATCGGACGCAAACTTATGATGAATCTTGCTGGTGGTGCGGCTATAGACATCGAACGAGATGCCAAACTCCTCAAACGAGCGCTTGATAAGGCTGTGATACCTGTCAACCACATCCTGCGGGGTGATGCCCTCCTTGCGGGCACGCTGGGTCACAGGCACTCCGTGTTCATCAGAACCTCCGATGAACATCACGTCTTCTTTTTTCAGTCGCAAGTAGCGAACATAGATATCGGCTGGTACATAGACACCTGCCAGATGGCCAATGTGCACAGGGCCGTTGGCATAGGGCAGGGCCGAAGTCACTGTAGTACGTTTAAATTTCTTTTCCATGCGTAGTAATTTGCTGTTTTGGCTGCGAAGATACGTCATTTTCGGGAGATTTGAAAGACATCCACCTCATTTCACATCAAAAACCTGAAGGAAAGGCTCATCAGCCGTACTTGCCTTCCAAGTCTGCGCAGCAGCATTACCGTTGGGGTTGCCATACTTGGCAAAGTTGGTCCAGTAGTCCACCATCTGGTCGGCCATGGCATAGTCGGCTTCCGTAAACGGACGCCAAGCTCTGTCCAAGGTGTGGAACACATACCAAAGCTCTGCCGAGTGGAACGCACCTGCATCGTCGCCAGGCAGCGGACGGGCAAAATGGTAGGCATAGACGGGCTTCGAAGTCTGGGCGCTATGCACGGTGCAGAAGCGCATCACAGCCTCATTGGCATTGCGGTCGCCTGTCACATAACCTATCATGTAAGGCACATCGGCTATCTCATTGTCGTAGGTTGCCTGATTGAAATCCTTGGGGAGCAACACACCGTCTGTGAAAGGACGGAAACTCACACGGTCTTGCGGCTGCTCGGCCTTGGCGTTGTAATCCACAAATGCCTGCTGAAGCTCATTGGCAGTAGCGGCACGCATCTGCGCCAATGTGGTCCATCCGGCTGCATCCATCACGCGCTTGCCTTTGGCTTCCTCGTTGGCTTTCACTTCAGGATTCTGGATGGGTTGGGTCAAGCCTCCTCCACTCTGGATAATGGCCTTGGCCACCAGTCCTCTGGAAAGTGGAGAAGAAACCAGGTTCTTGATACTGTTGGCTCCTGCACTCTGTCCGAAGATGGTGATGTTGTCAGGGTCACCACCAAACTGGGCGATATTGTTCTTAATCCATTTCAAGGCAGCCACCTGGTCGTAGGTACCATAGTTGCCCGAAATGCCGTTGGGGTCTTCAGCACTCAGCAGCGGATGTGCCATGAAGCCGAAGATACCTACGCGGTAGTTGATGGTCACCAGTATCACGCCATGTTGTGCCCAGGCTTCGCCATCCATGGTTTTCTCATAGCCCCATCCGTGGTCGTAGGCTCCTCCATGAATCCACATGGCCACAGGCAGTTTGGCCTGCTCGTCGCCAGCAGCCTTGGCAGGTGTCCATACATTCAGGAAGAGGCAGTCTTCGCTGCGCACAGGGTCGCCATCGGAATAGAACTCCTTGGTATAGAGGGCCATGCCCTGCATACTGGCTTGAATGGCGGCATTGCCCCACTTGTCGGCCACTTTCACACCCTCCCACGGAGTGACAGGCTGAGGTTTCTTCCAGCGCAAATCGCCCACAGGTGCAGCTGCATAGGGAATACCTTTATAGACAATCACTTGAGTAGAATCGTTGAGCACGCCCTGCAGCTGGCCTCCTTCGACAGACAAGACAGGATTGGAGCTGTCTGGGTTTACACTTGCGTTGCAAGCAGTTAGCAGCAAGGCTATCACAGGAAAAAGTCTGATTAGTTTCATATGTAAAGTCAAGTAAACGTTAAGGAAAAGCCTCGGCAAATCCAAGAAACCTTGTTTTGCCGAGGCAATAGTAATTATCGTGCAAACCAAGAGCAATGCCAAGCTCACTTAAGCAATGCCGAGGTGCAGCAGAGAATCAAATGAAGTTCAATGATTAGTTCAACAAAGCTCTTGCTTCACGATCAGGATCGTTCTTCACCTCGCAAACATCATTGAAGATCATAGTAGCACCCTGCTCAGGAGTATAAGCTGGCCACTCTGGCAAGCTTGGGCAGTTAGGATTGCCTGTGCGCATGAAAGCCAACAAAGCCTCAGACATCTTGTCAGACAGGTCACGAGGACGCTTGCCACCACCTGTGTGAGAAAGCATCAGGTCGGTATTCTTGAACCAGAAGCAGATATCCACGCAGTGGAAAGCACGGGCACGACCGTCGAACAACGGTGGGTTCCAGCCAAACCATGCCAGATATACAGGAGCCTTCTGGGCAGACTTGGTATTGGCAGAGTTGATTACACCTACACGGGTAGAGATAGCCAAAGCATATACATCGATAGGCTTCATGTTGTCAAATACCTTATTGTAAGCATCGTAGATCTGCTCAGCCTTGCCATTGTGATAACGCTGCTCGATCATCTCGATAGCCTTGGCACGGTCCATATCTTCCAATGCAGCATTGAAAGCACTTGGAGAAGACTCGGCTGTGGTAGTACAGTAAATCATAGGGATGTCGGCAGATGGAGCGTTAGGATCCTTGTAGTAGCCCTCCACAGGGATGTGAACGCCATCGGCTACTGGTGAGAAACCAGCACGGATGCCCTGATGTTCACGAGCAAATTCCTGAGAGCAAGCGTTGGCCAATGCCAGGTACTCACGCCAAGGCATCTGCTGCAGCTGCTCCACGGTCTTGCCAGACTTCTTCACGATGAGCTTACCCAGCTCGCGGCTGATTTCCTGTGAGGTAGCGCTGGTACCATTGCCACTCAGTGCCACAGCCTTGTGAATCAGGCCCTTGGTCTCAGGCATAGCTACCAGGACGCTCACCTTGGCACCACCACCGCTCTGACCCATGATGGTCACATTGTTGGGGTCACCACCAAAGTTGGCGATGTTGTTATGCACCCACTTCAGGGCAGCTACCATATCGGTAGTACCTACGTTGCCACTCTCAGCCCACTTGGCATCTACGCCAGAGAAATCGCTGAAGCCGAAAGCATTCAGACGGTGGTTCACTGATACGAATACCACATCACCCTTCTTGGCCATGTTCTCGCCGTTGTAGCCATCCTGTTCAATGCCATTACCAGCAGCGTAGCCACCACCATGGAACCAAACCATCACAGGACGCTTGGCATTGTCAGTGTTAGGAGTCCAAACATTCAGGAAGAGACAGTCTTCACTCAAGTTGCCATAGTTCCAATGATCACGCCATACGCCACGGTTGTTGGCATAGTTGGGGTCATTCTGAGGAGCGCAGTTGCCATACACCACAGCATCCTTGATGTCAGTCCAAGGTTCTGGGGCCTTGGCAGGCTGGAAACGGTTCTCGCCGCTGGTGTCGGCACCATAGCGGATGCCAAGGTAAGTGTAAACACCACGCTGAATAAATCCGCGCACCTTACCATACTGAGTCTGAGCTACAGCGATGTTGTCGCCAATGTAGATTTGCTGTTCGTCAGCCTCGTTGGTGGCATTGTTGTTCTGCGCACCGTTGCAGGCAGACATCATCATCAGAACTGCTCCCATGCACAGCATGGAGGCACTTTTCCAAAGCATAGATTTCATATTCATAAACATTAAATTAAAGATTGTTTTTCATTTGCTTTAATAATATGCAAATGTAAACGATTCTTCATTGATTTGCAATAAAAACATTAAAAATGTTTTTCCAACTATCAAAAATCATAGTTTGTGTACGTCCAAGTGCTGTCGGCAGTGATGGTGCCCTCCATACCCTTGCCAAAGAAGTTGCCCTTGAAGTGAGTAATGTTATTGCGTTTCATGCTCACTCCCTCGAACACTCTGGAAAACACTTCCTCGTCTTGATTGTCGTAGGCAGTGATGGTGTATTTGAGTTTCCCTTCTTCATCGAACAGGAAAGAATAGACTTCAAAAGTATTCGGACTGGTGCCAGGAACAACCTCAAACTCCTCGTGCTGACGGGAATTGGTCACTCCCCTACCCGTGCGGGCATTGAGCGTAGCACTGCCTCCCGTGTATTTGATTTCAAGCATCGTGGCATTGTCAGGTATCTTATCTGTCATTTCTATCTCAAATTTAGTCACCACTCTCTTCAGGACAATATCTTTCACTGAGGCAGTTTCTTCTGTCACTTCAATGTCTTCACAATAGAGAAAGGTATCTGTCACATAGCTGCTGGGGAAACTTATCTTCTCCAAGTTGGTGGTGGTGGCATTGCCTTCACTGCTGTGAGCCAGACACACCAAGGTGTAGTTGCCATAGGGAAGGTGGGTGGAAAGGGTGCCAAACTTGCTGTCATCCGTATCTTGATCTATCTTGATTACACGCGTATTCCCCTGATAAAGAGCCAGCGTGATATTGGAGCAGAGTAGTCCGATGCTCATCTCCGCACGGGTATCCACGCGTGTCTGTTCCAGTTGGGCTATCTGGAAAGTGATTTCCTTGCCCTCACCGCCATCCAAACGTTCTGTCTGTTCATCTATTTGCTCGCCTATGGTATTCACACAGGCGATGATGCTTACCACTGTCACTGCCAGTGCCAAGCCACATAGAAATACTGTCTTTCTCATAATCTTAGAAGATTGTGGGTGTTTCAGTCATTTCAGTAAAGGCAGAGCTGTCCACAGTGACGCTCCATGTACTTTCGTTGGAGAAGAGGTTACCTCTATAGGTGGTGCTGTAGCCTATCTGCAAAGGTACATCCGTGAAAGTCCGTTCCATCAGGATATTTTCATCGGCATCCTTGGCAGTGACAGTGATGGTGGCCGTAGTTTCGGCAGTGGTGGTCAGGAAAGAATAGATGTTTATCTGACTAAACACTTTTCCTGCCAAAGAAGCTACATTGAAAGTCTTGGTTTGTTCTGCAGACTCCACAGCCGTGCCTGTAGTGGCATTTAAGGCAACACCACCTCCTACTACTCTGAAACTCAGTGTACTAATAGTAGAAGGAGATTTGTCGGATGTAATCATCTTAAATCTTGCAACGGTGTGTGTAAGAGAAACAGCGAGGCTTTTCTCACTGTCTTTAGTAACGGTCAGGGTCTGGTAACTGGAATAAGTCTCCGTCACTTCATTGTTGGCAAAAGTGATGTTTTGCGGGGAGTTGATGGTGGCAGCACCACTGCCGTTTTTCCCTACACCTATCACCACCAGCTGATAGGTTCCATAAGGCAAGGTCTTGGCAAATGTGCCAAATTCTGTGTCAGTTTCACCCCCATAGGTCTGCGTAATTTGCTCATCTACCAACTGCCCGTCCTTGAAAAAGGCAATGGACAGATACTTCAACGCATCCTTGGCAGCTACCGACCTGGTGTCTGCGTCCATAGGAATCTTCTCATAAGGAGATACACTGAAGTGAAGCTCCGCAAAGCCTGTTTCTACTTCTGTTACTACATCGCTTGAACATGCGGCAAAGACACTTGCCAGCATAAGGCATCCAAGATGCCAGATTTTTGAATTTTTCATTGTCGTTTTTATTTAAATTAAACAAAAGAATGTCCGTGTTGGAAACCAACGCTCCGTGAAGAGCGGTGCAAAAGTAGTCAATAAATTTGGACTACCAACAAAAATTGGCAAAAAAATACATTTTTGTTGCTAAAAAAGAGCTAAAAA
>Ga0310786_10003575_pt1 | contig 22506 bp, 21 predicted proteins | sample AusTroGonzalo_MG_FD_203881 | JGI IMG/M metagenome (GOLD analysis project Ga0310786, IMG submission 203881) | Bovine rumen microbial communities from tropical cattle in Woodstock, Queensland, Australia - Gonzalo_03 (v2) (version 2) | ecosystem: Host-associated > Mammals > Digestive system >...
ATGAGATCGTAGCGCTTTACGGTAGCACCGTATCTTTGACCTATCGTTCCGTCTCCGATGTCCCACGGATCCCACCATGTGACGCCTGCTTCAGCCATTTCCTTCAGATCGTTCGTAGGTCTCGTGTAGATCGTAAAAATCTCCCTGATGCCCGTTTTCCACGCCTGTTTTCTCAGCGTGCTTATAGGAAACTCGCCCTTGGAAAGGTCGTATTTTCTCATGACATGATTGACGCTTATAGTGTGGGCGGGGGTTCCGTCTTCGTACTTGGGCCTCGGATCAACATCCTTATAACCGTTCTCCAGGATATTATTGATATCCGATACCAGATATGTATCTGCTTTTGTCATATTAAGCACCCCCGAACATCGATTTCGTTCATTATAACACAATTATTCTTTGTCTTTATCAGGCGAAAACTGATATAATCGAAGTACAGATCAATGGGTGAGAAAAATGGCGATTATTACTATTTCTAGACAGATCGGAAGCTTGGGAGACGAGTTGGCTTCATACCTGGCCGACAAGCTTAACTGCGGCCTTATCTCGCGTGGTTTTGCTCTCGATAATTTCTTCGGAGAACTGCCTGACGGAGTCCGCGACAGGCTTAATGAGAGTGCCAAATTCTTCATGACACCCCTTAAGGGCAGCGGAGTTACTTATAAGGATATCCTTATAGAAAAGCTCGAGGAGATCTGCAACGATAAAAGACGCGAGGGCGAGAATGTTATCATCCTGGGCTTGGGCGGCAGCGTCATCTTCGGTAATGATCCCTATGTCATCAATATAAGGGTAAGAGCTTCCGACAAGACAAGGATCGGAAGGATATCCAAGAGATATAATGTCGATCTTTTGGAAGCCGAACAGATAGTGACTATAGGCGACCGTAAGCATAAGAGATTTGTAAGCACCCTTTTCGAGCAGGATCTGAATGATGCTTCTCTTTATGATATTACCCTCAATACGGACAACATGTCCGTAAATGAGTGCGGGGCAGTCATCCTGTCTCTCATGAAGGAGAGGGATCTGTCGAACAGGATAAGAGAAGAGGTGAAGGAGTCGTCTGCCGTCGATCACCAGAGTGAAGCGACGGTATTCAAGAATGACACGGAAGCCGAGTTTGCGCACATTCTCGACATGTATAAGATCGAGTGGAAGTATGAGCCCAAGACGTTCCCGATAGAGTGGGATTCGGAAGGTAATGTCAAGATGGCTTTCTCTCCTGATTTCTATCTGCCGAAGTATGATACTTATCTGGAACTTACGACGATGGATCAGAGATATGTAACCACGAAGAATAAGAAACTGAGGATGGTCAGGGAGCTCTATCCCGGGACCAACATCAGGATAGTCTATAAGAAGGATTTTGCGGAACTTGTCGAACGGCTCAAGCAGTTTGACGTGTAAGAGGTTGATATGTTTATTGAAGAAGATGCGGATATCAAGGTCACCAAGGTGGTCTATGATGAAGAAACGATAAAGAATCGTGTTTTGGAACTCGGAAAGAAGATCACGGAAGACTATAAGGGCAAGGATCTCGTCATGATCGGTGTCATCAACGGTGCTCTCTATTTTCTGTCGGACCTTACGAGAGCAGTTGAACTTCCTTTATTCGTTGATACGATCGGGTTTGCCAATATCCCTGATACGACTACCAAGACTGGCAGGGTCAAGATAACTAAGGATGTTGATGCGGATCTGGAGGGCAAGGACGTACTGATAGTCGAGGATGTAATAAGGACAGGCCTTACGACAGCTTATCTGATCTCGAATCTTGAGCTTCAGCACCCCGGGAGCATCAAGGTCTGTACGATGCTCCTTAATCCGGACAGACTGCTCTTGAACCTGCCGATCGAATATACGGGATTTGAGATCAACGACAGCTGGCTTTTAGGCTACGGACTTGACCGCAAGGGAATAGGAAGGAACATCCCTTCGATAGTATCTGTTGATATACAGTCATAATTTGTTGTTGACATAATCAGTACTTGAAGGTATACTGTTTTTCGCGTGAGAAAAGCGCCGACTTAGCTCAGTTGGTAGAGCAGCTGATTTGTAATCAGCAGGTCGCGAGTTCGAGTCTCGCAATCGGCTCCAAGTGTATGACCCCGTGAACATAGAGTTTGCGGGGTCTTTTTTTGTTTTCTATCATAATATTTCTTTGACATATAACAAATTTGCTGTATACATTTCTGTTTTCGACAGATAAAATCTTTATGTGTTTTTCGGAAGGAAGAAGGATCTGTTTCCGGATGATTGCCGGAACTGACAGATATAAAAATGAAAGTGAGAGGTATTATTGAAGATGCGTACAAGGAAAACGTTAGCGGTCGCTGTTTTTTTCGCGGTAATGATGGCGGTATTATTGACAGGCTGTCCGCTCAAGGACCCGGAAATGAAGATCAGTATAGACGGAAAAGAGTTCAGTCTTGACTGCAAGGTTCAGGAACTGATAGATGCAGGTTTTCAGATCGCTGCGACAGGCAGCCCGACCACGGTTATCGATGAAGCAGATTATCCTGTGATTCAAGCCAGGTTAATGGATAGTGAGTTTTATTATCTTATCACCGAGGACGGTCTTCCGTGCGATGTTAGTTTCCATGTTTATAATAATGATTCGTCAGATCTTGCATTTACAGAATGTAAGGTCTATCTGTTTAATTACGATGCGGGATCTTATTCCGAGTTTGTTACCGGAAATCCCGAGACCGCTGAAGTACTATTGAACGGTATAGACTTCAAGTTTACGGATTGCAAAGAGACAGTAGATGCTCTTAAGACTTCCGGATTCAAGTTCAAAGACTCCGAAGTGGAGGAATTCTGCGCCGATGATATGTATGGAAAGTCAGTCATAGGCCCTACAGGTCTTTCAAGTCACAACTTGTCGATCTTCCATGATTACGACTATGAAAAAGCAGTTGTCAGAACTAACGGATTCGAGATCTCACTTAAGCTCAAATACGAATTCAAGGACAAATAAATCAGGTCAGCGTGAGATCAGAAGCCGACCTTTCTGATCTCGCTTACCAGGTTTTTTGCATAAGTCTCCTGTTCACCTGCGAAAATTCTCATTTATACTGCCGAACGCCAAAACTGACCTTTTTACGGGAACGGGTCAGCACCCGACAGTGCAACAAAAAGGCACAGCATTGCTGCCGAAAAAGTTATATAGATGATTACTGAGAGGAAAGAGACAAGCATATACTTAAAGATATTCTTTATCTTGCGTCCCTCTTTCTTCGCCTTCACGGCATCGATGATAAAGAGAACCAGAATGACCAGAAATGCAAGGAAAAAGACCGCTACAAATATGATCTCCAGGGCTTCAGCCATATAGATATTATTTCTCATATGAACGATCGTAGGAACAGAAGTGATCGCATAAAATGTGGTTGCGATCCAGGTAACCGCAATTGCAAACAGGTACTTGAAAAAGGCTTTCCGCTCTCTTCCTTCACGTCTTGCCTTAACTTTGTCAACAATAAACATGACGATCCCCGCTATTATTACCGCAAGGTAAGTTATCGGGATCAAAAGATAAAATATCACTTCCATATGTATTCCCTCATGATGATTTATAGTGTAATTTTACACTAATAATGAAGAAATGCAATATATATTTGTTATCCTATTTCTCTGAAAACCAGTGGCGGAGCCGGAAGATTTATCGTCCAACCTTATAATCGACCCCGGATTTTATCCTGCTCACGTCCATGACTTCTTTCCTGTCAGGATCTGCAAGGACCTTGACTTTCTTTCCGATCTTGACGAGGATGACGCCGTCTCCGGGCTTGGCGGACTCGAACACCTCGAAGCTAACTTCAAAGCTTAAGAGAGCCTCATCCCGGTCCTCCATATATATATCGAAAACATACTGGTATGTCTTGTTCCTGTTGTCTTTTTCCTCCTGCATCCTTGATGAGGAGAGAACAACTCCCTTACGTATTCCTTTTATGATCCCGATAAGTCCGTAGATCACTCTGCCGAAGATGATGATGCCTCCGAGGCTCAATATCGCAAAGCCCACCGTCTCGAATATGGATCCGGCCTTTACTATGAAAGAAGTTATAAATCCCCACAAACTGATGATAAATGCAACGGAGCATATGATGAGAAGGGCCATGTTCGACCTGATGTGCTCTGAACGTACTCTTCTTATAAGATCCTTATCTTCAGGCTTTATCTCATCGAAAACAAGTTCCGAGACAGTTACCGATTTCTTTACATAATCTGAGTAGTGTTCATTCATGGTTATTTCCTCTTCCCGATCAAAGCATATTTGAGATCATAGGTACATTATACGTTATGACCCTGATCATTAATACCTGATACAAAGTTTTTTTAGAATAAGAGTGAATAATATACGCGATTTTGTTATAATTTTTTTATGCAGATCACGGGGAGGAACAGATGAAAGTTTATTGTGATTATTGTGGCAGTCATATTGAAGCGACAGCTGAAGAATGTCCTCACTGCGGAGCCGTCAATACTCATTTTGTCAGAACGGCTACAGATACCCCGACTACCATAGAGGAACTTAAGGCATACTGCGACAGGAACAGGCTTCCTCTTGACAGGATGCACGTCCATCTCGGCGAAGATTACAGGGCGCCCAAGGCTTTCGGTATATATAAGGATCAGGGAACCGGACACTTTATCGTATACAAGAACAAGGGTAACGGTGAACGTGCCGTAAGATATGAAGGAACTGACGAAGCTTATGCTGTTAACGAGCTTTATATCAAGATCAAGGATCTTGTTATGGATGCGAGGGAACACACGAGCAGATCTTCTTCATCCGGCACTCCGGTAAGGAGAAGATCCGTAGGATCCGGCATGAAGTCGACTATTACCTTTATCATAGTCGTCGTAATACTCATGGCCCTTCTGATCAGCAAGCTCGGGGGCATGGGCAAGAACGGTTATTACAACTATGACGGTGATACATACTACAGACACGGTTCTCACTGGTATCTTTTTGACGACAGTTCCAACACGTGGGACCGTGCAGGGGATATGTCTCCTTATATCGAGGATGATGACTATCTCGGAAGAAGTAATAATGATGCGGATACCGAAGATTTTCCTTTAAGTGATTTCTCGGGAGACTGGGATACCAATGATGACTGGAACGGCGGAAATGACAACAGCTGGGACGATTCATACGACAGTTATGATTTCGATTCCGGCGGAGATTGGGATAGTGACTGGTAACAAATGAGAGAAGTAACGGAAAAGACATTTGACGAAGAGCGTGCACTGTACGGCAGTGACGATCTCGTAGTGAACAGGTGCAGATTTGAAGGCCCTGCTGACGGTGAGAGCGCGCTTAAGGAATCCAAGAACATCAAGGCGGAGGACTGCTATTTTGATCTCCGTTATCCTTTCTGGCACAACAGAAGGGTCATAATCGAAAACAGTGAGATGACAACCAAATGCAGAGCACCGCTCTGGTATTCGAGTGAGATAATCATCAACAACTGTAAGATCCACGGCGTAAAGGCGGTACGTGAATGTAACAGGATCAAGATCAAGGACTGCGATATCATATCACCTGAATTCGGCTGGAACAACAGGGATTTTATAATTGAAGATGCTACTGCTTCCGGTGAATATTTCCTGATGAATACCGTAAATATCAAGATCTCCAGGTTCAATCTGGACGGCAAGTATTCGTTCCAATATGTTGATAACATGCTCCTGACAGACAGCACGCTCAATACAAAAGATGCATTCTGGCACGCGAAGAATTCAGTCATAAGGAAGTGTAAGATATCAGGCGAATATCTCGGGTGGTACAGCGAGAATGTCACGTTTGAGGACTGCACAATTATCGGTACCCAGCCGTTCTGTTACTGCAAAGGACTTAAGCTCATCAACTGCGAGATGATCGAATGTGACAGAGCCTTCGAGAGATCTGACGTTGAGGCGACACTTACTTCTCATGTGATCAGTATCAAGAATCCGTATTCGGGTCACATAACCGTGCCTTCAGTCGAGGAGATAATACTGGATGACGAGAATGCGAAATGTGTTATTGAAAAGAAGGGGACCATATAATGACAAGAGAAGAAGTGATAGCATATTTCAGCAAGGATAAATATGCAACTGAGACTACGGGTATCGAGATAGTCGTAGCGGAAAAGGATCACGCGAAGACCAGGCTTAAGATCCTTCCCAAGCACCTTAATGCCAACTATACGGTTATGGGCGGCTGCATCTATACCCTTGCAGACTTTACCTTCGCGCTCGCTTCCAATGTCGATAATACGGATACCTGTACATTAAATTCGAATATCATCTTCAACGCACCTGCGACAGGTGATTATCTTTTTGCGGAATCATACGTTATAAAGAGTGGAAGGACCATAGCGACTTTTGAAGTAAGAGTGACTGATGAAACAGGAAAGCTCATCGCGACCTCAACGATGATGGGCTTCCGCAAATCATAAAAGGAGGACCTGATTATGGGTAAGAGTATCAAGGGTATCGCAATGATAGCAGTATTTCTGGCATTCTGGTATGCCACCAAGAATGTCGAGTTCTTCGTTAACCTTTCAGGTTTTACCAGAACGGCGGTCCTGGTAGCTGCCGCGGTCGTTATCTATATTATCGTTGATCTTATATTTGACAGAAGTGAAGGTTCTCTTAAGAGGAATCTCATAATCGTAGCAGCAGGTGTCCTTTTTGTCGGTATCAGCTTTGCTCTTCAGAGTCTCGGCGTATCTGAGGATATCATGATGGTCGCATGGTTTGCCATTCCGGTCGGACTTATAATCCTTACTTCGAAGCCTGTTCAAAAGTACATCAACAACAGAAGGAAAGCGGAAGACGACGAGGACGAGGAATAAAGATCCATTTCATTCCTCTGTCGTAAGATACAAAGGACTGTCATCTCAAATAACTGCATAAAAAGTGTCCCGGATGATAAAAGATCACCCGGGACACTTGGCTTTTTATCTTTAAGATCACTTTGCAACTATATTTGCAAGTCTTCCCTTAACATAGATGAACTTCACGATACTTCTTCCTGCGAGAGCATCATTAAGTCTCGGATCTGACTTAACGATCTCTTCAACGGAAGCCTGATCGGCCTCGGACGGGATGTCGACCTTGAAGGAAACCCTGCCGTTGATCTGAACGGCGATCTCGATAGTATCCTTGACAAGAGCGGATTCATCGAAAGAAGGCCACTCCTGATTGAATATCGAGTATCCGTTACCGATCTTCTCCCACTGCTCTTCGGTAAAGTGAGGAGCATAAGGAGCATAGAGTATGATAAGCGTTTCCACGGTATGACGGAGGAATCCCTTATTTACGTTGCCGGACTGCTGATACTTGGAGATGGCGTTGATCAGTTCCATCATTCGTGCGATGGAAGTATTGAACTGGAATCTGTCGGTATCGTAAGTAACAGCCTTGATCGTGTAGTTAAGTACATAGTTAAGATCCTTGTCATCCTTGGAAAGTGAAGAAGGATCATAGGAATCCTTAATATCCTTGATATCGTCAGCGAGACGCTCTACACGGTTAACGAACTTAACGATGGCCTGAAGACCCGTATCGCTCCATGGGCCGCCCTCCGTATAAGCAAAACCGAATGCGAGATATGTTCTGAATACATCCGAACCGTACTTGGAGACATACTCATCAGGAGCGACCGTGTTGCCTCTGGACTTACTCATCCTGTTGCCGTCAGGTCCGAGGATGATACCCTGGTGAACGAGGCTCTTGAACGGCTCGTCGAAGTTAAGAAGACCCATGTCGCGCATCGCCTTGCAGATGAATCTGGAGTACAGAAGGTGCATTGCGGCATGCTCAGGTCCGCCGACATACTTATCTACAGGACACATCTTGTTGATGAGATCCTTGTTGAAGATCTCATTCGAGTTCTTGTTATCAGGATAACGGAGTTCATACCAGGATGAGTCGACGAAGGTATCCATCGTATCAGGATCACGCTTTGCATCAGCGCCGCACTTAGGGCACTTGCAGTTCATGAAGCTGTCGCACTTGGCAAGCGGACTCTCTCCGTCAGGCTTGAACTCAACGTCATAAGGAAGGAGCACTGGAAGATCCTTCTCGGGAACAGGTACGATGCCGCATGAAGGACAGTGGATCATAGGGATCGGTGTACCCCAGTATCTCTGACGGGAGATGAGCCAGTCACGGAGTCTGTAGTTTACCTTCTTGGAGCCCATATCCATTGTTGCGAGCTTATTAACGATCGCATCGATAGCCTTATGCATCTCGATACCGTCGAACTCGCCGGAGTTGACGAGGACACCCTTCTTCTCGCAGTAAGGAAGCTCGTCTTCGGCTCCTTCGGAGGAGGCTACGACACGTATGATATCAAGACCGAACTTCGTTGCGAATTCAAAGTCTCTCTCATCGTGTGCAGGAACCGCCATAACGACGCCTGTACCGTAGCCTGCGATAACGTAATCGGAAGCCCAGATCGGAACCTTCTTGCCGTTCAGAGGATGGATCGCATAACTTCCCGTGAAGACACCGGTCTTTTCACGTGTCGTGGACATACGGTCGATATCGGATGCCTTTGCGGTAAATGCCTTATATTCTTCAACGTCCTTCCTCTGAGCTTCGGTCGTAAGTCTCGTGCAGATCTCCGATTCAGGAGCTACTACGACATAAGTAACACCCATGAACGTATCGGCACGGGTCGTAAATACCGTGAGCTTCAGCGGATCGCCGTTCTCGTCTTTGAGCTGCTCGCCGTCTTTTTCGCAGAAGAAAGAGACCTCGGATCCTTCAGATCTTCCGATCCAGTTTGTCTGGATCTTCTTGGTCTTCTCAGGCCAGTCGAGCTGAGGGAGGCAGTCCAGGAGTTCCTGAGCATACTTTGTGATCGCGAAAAACCATTGGGTCATGTTCTTTCTCTCGATCTCGCTGTCGCATCTTTCGCACTTGCCGTCAATGACCTGCTCGTTTGCAAGAACAGTCTGGCACTTAGGGCACCAGTTAACGAGAGCGTTTTTCCTGTATGCGAGTCCCTTCTCGAAAAGCTTGATGAAGAGCCACTGATTCCACTTGTAATAATCAGGCATGCATGTTGCAAGCTCGTAATCCCAGTCAAAAGTGGCGCCCATTTCCTTGAGCTGCTTTTCCATCGTTGCGATATTCTTGAGGGTGGAATCCTGAGGATGGATACCTGTCTTGATAGCATAGTTCTCTGCAGGAAGTCCGAATGCGTCAAATCCCATAGGATGGAACACATTAAATCCCTGCATTCTCTTGAAACGTGACCATGAATCGGTCAGGGAGTAGTTATACCAGTGTCCAAGGTGAAGATTGGCTCCTGAAGGATATGAGAACATCTCAAGGCAATATAGCTTATCGCCCTTCTTGTCCGGATCGAACTTGTAAAGTCCCGTCTCTTCCCACTTTTTTTGCCACTTACGGTCAATCTCAACTGAATATGACATCTTTTTCACCTCGTCTCAAAATAATAAACTAGAACATTATAACACCAGTTTTCCCTCAATGAAAATGAATTGTTATGTTTATAATATAAAAGTGAAACATTAGGAGTGGTTTCAATGTTTGATTTTATCAACCACTAATGTATAATCAAAATGTTGAATTTTGAGTTATACTCCGTTCTTTGTGGAGTTTTCTATATATTGTTGAGGTGATCTAATGGGTTTAGGAATGGAAATTGGTATCGATCTTGGTACCAGTAGTGTATTGATATATGTCCGCGGTAAGGGCGTAGTCCTTAAGGAACCTTCAGTTGTAGCAGTTAATACCAAGACGGGTAAAGTTCTTGCAGTAGGTGAGAGTGCGAGCCTTATGCTCGGACGTACGCCGGGTGTCGTTGAGGCAATAAGACCTCTCCGTGAAGGCGTTATCTCCGACTTCAGAGCGACCGAAGTCATGCTCAAGGCTTTTATCGGACGTGTCTGCAGCGGTTTCAGAGCCACATACTTTAAGCCTACGATCGTTGTCTGCGTTCCTTCCGTAATTACTCCGGTCGAGCAGCAGGCAGTTGAGAATGCCTGCCGTCATGCCGGTGCCAAGGACGTTTTCCTTATCCGTGAGCCTATAGCTGCCGCTATCGGAGCAGGTATCGATATCACAAAGGCCTGCGGTTCCATGATCGTTGATATCGGAGGCGGAACGACCGATATCTCCGTTATCTCTCTTTGCGAGCCTGTAGTTGACGCATCCTTGAAGGTTGCGGGTGATAAGTTTGATGAAGCCATCATAAAGCATGTCAGACGTAAGCATAATATCCTTATCGGTGACAAGACGGCCGAGATGCTCAAGATACAGATCGGATGCGCCTATCCTAGAGATGAGGAGCTGACACTCGATGTCAGAGGCAGAAACCTCATTACGGGTCTCCCTTCAACTGTTACCGTATCTTCCACAGAAATGCTCGAAGCTCTTGAAGAGCCTGTATCTGCTATCTTTGAAGCAGTTCACGTGGTTCTCGAGAAGACACCTCCGGAACTTATGGCTGATATCTCACAGAGAGGTATCGTTATGACAGGCGGCGGCGCTCTCCTTTACGGTCTCGACAGAATGCTTGCCACCAAGATCGGTATCGACGTATATATTGCTCAGGATGCGATCTCCTGCGTTGCCATCGGTACAGGTAAGGCTCTTGACATGATGGATAAGTTCGCCGCGCTCGGTGATCAGTAATATAGATATCTGTCTATATTTAATACATTGATGAGAATGAATATGACCAGTTGCCGTATGGCAGCTGGTTTTTGATAGAAGCATGTTACCGGAGGATCCATATGAATTTTTATTCCGAATACAGATCAAGAGGAGATATCTATAACGAAGGATACGGTAACGGTATGACTCTGTCGGGAAGCGAATCTGTCAGGGGATCGAAAACAGTCTCGGAGACTGATGATGAGACCGTATTTGTTACATCAAACAACAACCTCAAGGTAAGATGTATCCATGAGCGTAAGGGCGATGTATACGAGTGCAGGTCGATCGCAGTTAATGAAGGTAACGAGGACATTATCCTGGAGCTTTTATCCAGCTTTGCTATAAAGGAGATAAATGCTGACAGGATGCACCGCGCGTGCTCGTTCTGGAGCGCTGAAGGAAAGCTCCTTTCTCAGGACCTTACCGATCTTGATATGGAAAGATCATGGGCTTATCACGGATTCAGGATCGAGAAATTCGGTCAGATCGGATCTTTGCCCGTACGTAAATATTTCCCGTTTATCATACTTGAGGATAAGGAAAGATCAGAGTTTTTGGGTATCCAGCTCTATCTGGCATCCAGCTGGCAGATCGAAGTCATAAGAAATGACGATACGGTAACGGTCCAGGGCGGAATAGCTGACAGGGATTACGGTTCGTGGACGAAGGTCTTAAAGCCGGGTGAAGTATTTGAGACTCCGAAGGCGGTAATCGCTTCCGGAAAAAGTATATATGATGTCTGCGATAAGCTCGTCAGAGCGCAGGATCCGAGGATAGCAGAAGCTGATCTTGATCTCCCCGTGATCTTCAACGAATACTGTACGACATGGGGAAACCCGTCCTTTGAAAATCTCGAGAAGATAGCCCAGAAACTCGACGGCAGCGGAGTCCGGTATCTTGTTATGGACAGCGGCTGGTATAAGGATTCGAACGAAGAAGCGTGGTATCTCACATCAGGTGACTGGGAGCCGAGTAAAGTCCTTTTTCCCGACGGTATAGATAAAGTCGCAAAGATGATAAAAGAGCATAATATGATACCCGGTATCTGGTTTGAACTGGAGACGGTCGCTTCAAGATCCAAGGCTTATCAGATGACAGATATGCTCCTTAAGCGTGACGGCATTCCGGTAACGGTCGGGACCAGAAGATTCTGGGATATGAGAGATCCGAAGGTCTGGTCTTATCTTGACGAGAAGGTCATAGGTCTTCTGAAAGATAACGGATTCGGTTATCTTAAGGTCGACTATAATGAGACGATCGGCGCGGGAGTCGACGGAGATGACAGTTACGGAGAAGGTTTAAGAAAGACGGTCGAAGGAACAAGAGAATACTTTAAGCATATGAGCGAAGAGATGCCGGAACTCGTTATCGAGAACTGTGCAAGCGGCGGACACAGGCTCGAACCTTCCATGATGGAATTATGCTCGCAGGCAAGTTTTTCCGATGCGCACGAATGTAAGTCGATACCTCTTATCGCCGCAAATCTGCACAGGCTCATTAAGCCGAGACAAAGTCAGATATGGGCGGTCTTAAGACAGGACGATGATATGGACAGGATATGCTATACGCTTTCATCAGCTTTCTTGGGAAGGCTTTGCCTGTCGGGAGACATATTCGATCTTTCTTCCGAGAAATGGGACAAGGTCAAGGAAGCGATAACCTTTTATGACAAGATAAAGCATATCATCAGAGACGGAAAGACGACCGCGATAAAGGCGAACGTAAAAGATTATTCAAAACCCGAAGGATACCAGGCAGTATTAAGGATATTGGATGACGAAGCACTCCTGGTAGTCCATACGTTTGAGAACGGCAGCAATCCGCCTTTGGATGAATTCCTTGAAGGATACGTTATAAAAGAAGAATTCGGTTCAACTCTCGATAATGATTTCAGGGGCAGGGCATATCTGCTTAAGCGCTGATTATTGGTTGTTGCACAATGGTCCTTTTAGTGTTAAAATCGTCACAAGTTAATACGACTTTTAAATTTCCCGTACAATTTAAGATTTGTATGCACATTAGCTCATATTATGACTGAGGATTATTTATGACAGAAAGAGAAGCTTTAGAGCAGAAATCTTTTGAGGACCTTATCGAGATCGCTGTTGCTTTTAATCTTGTTGACAGAGAAAAAGCCGCATCAATGGATTCAAATCAGTTAATCTCTCTTATCGCTAACGAAGAAGAACCTTCCAAGCCTGAAAAGAAGACCGGTAAGAAGACATCTTCGAAGAAGACGACGACTTCCGCAAAGACCAAGAAGGACAAAGAGACTACTATTGAAAAAGCGGTAACCGAAGAGGCAAAAAAAGAAGAAGCTCCCGCTAAAAAAGCGAAGAAGACACGTTCTTCCAAATCCGTTTCCGAAAAGAAAGAGGAAGCGGAAAACGTAACTTCCGAAGTTCCTTCGACAGAGGAAATAAAAGAAGTTAAGGAAGAGACGGCAAAGGAAGAAAAGCCTTCCTCCAAAAAGACATCTAAGAGATCTTCCAAGAAATCCGAAAAGGAAGAGAAGACTGAGAAGGTCGAAAAGGCTGAAGAAACTCCCAAGAAAAAGAACTCAGGGAAAAAGAAGAAGACTGAAGGAAAAGCTCCTTCCGATGCTGCTTCCGAAGAGATATCTGCGCCTTCCGGATCGGCTGAGCAGACTTCCGAAGAAACTAAGGAAAGCAATTCCGAGCCTGAGAAGAAACAGGAAAATAAGAACAACAAGCGTACGAAGGGAAAGAAGAGGACATTGTCATTCGGTCCTTCCAAGGAAGACGGAACGGTTGTTGTTACTGAAGTAACTCCTTCGGAACAGGAACAGACAGAAGTAAAGAACGAGACTCCGGAGGTTCAGGAGCCACAGTATATCGAAGTCGAGGGTGTTCTCTCGATCGGTAACAGTGACAAGGGCGATTTTAACGGCTTCGTTCACAGGAATAATTATCTTCCCGGCGAGGACGATGCTTTCGTTCAGGGACAGCTCATAAGAAGGCTCGGACTCAGGAGAGGTGACTATATAAAGGGACTTGCCGTTGCTCCGAGAGGAAAGGATAAGTATGCTCCTCTTAAGAGAGTGCTTTCCGTTAACGGTATAGAATTGAGCGAAGATACGGATCTTGATATCATCCGTAAGCGCAAGAGATTTGAATCACTTACTGCTATCTATCCTAATCAGAAACTCAAGCTCGAGACTGCTTTCGGCAATTCGAAGATCAACGATATATCCACAAGGATCATAGATCTTTTCTCTCCTATCGGTAAGGGACAGAGAGGTATGGTAGCATCTCCCCCGAAGGCAGGTAAGACGATCCTCTTACAGAAGATCGCAAATGCCATCACGGCAAACAATCCCGACTGCAAGCTTATCGTTCTTCTTATCGACGAGCGTCCCGAGGAAGTTACGGATATGCAAAGATCGGTAAAGGGCGAAGTCGTTTATTCCACATTCGATAAGAGGCCTGAAAACCACGTCAGAGTAACGGAACTTGTTTTGGAAAGAGCTATGAGACTTGTTGAGCTCGGTGAGGATGTTGTAATCCTTCTTGACTCGATGACAAGACTTGCTCGTGCTTATAACCTTACGATCAATCCGACAGGACGTACTCTCTCGGGAGGTCTTGATCCGGGATCGTTATACGGACCTAAGAGATTCTTCGGTGCGGCCAGAAATATAGAGAACGGCGGAAGCCTCACTATTATAGCCACGGCTCTTATCGAGACGGGTTCCCGTATGGACGAAGTAATCTTCGAGGAGTTCAAGGGTACGGGTAATATGGAGATCACACTTGACAGAAAACTTGCTGACCGCCGTGTATTCCCGGCTATCGCAGTTGATAAGTCAGGTACGAGAAGAGAAGATCTGCTCTTAACTCCTGAGGAACTCGAGGCAATGATCCTTCTTCGTAAGAAACTTGCCGATGTCGATACTACCACGGCTACTGATGCAGTCATCAACTTTATGCTCAAGACAACGAATAACAATTCTTTCGTCCTGTCTGTCAAAAAGTCTTTCTCTGTTGACGGCTGATGTATTGACAAGAGCATTCTAATAAAGTAATATACCAAAGTTACTACAAAATCCGGTATGGTATACGTGGCTTTCGGAAGTTACGCACCATGCATTTGATGAGAGGTGAGAACAAAATGAAAGATGGAATTCATCCTAAGACACAGCTTGTAACTGTTAAGTGTGCTTGCGGTGAGACATTCGAGACTCTTTCCACGAAGCCTGAGCTCCGTGTTGATATCTGCTCTAAGTGCCACCCGTTCTACACAGGTAAGCAGAAGCTTGTTGATACAGGCGGACGTGTTGATAAGTTCAACAAGAGAATGGGTAAAGCTTAATTTATCAGCGACATTCATTAAAGACTGCTCACAAGGCAGTCTTTTTTTTGAAACCAAACTTCTCTTTCTGGTGATATATAGGGTAAGACGCTTTTCGGAGGGGAAAACAAAAATGAGAAAAAGGATCATTATAGTCTTCGTTTTGATAACGGCACTTCTGGCAGGATGTTCTGAAGAGAAAAAGGATGTAAGGCCGAGTAAGACCGAAAGGTCAAAAGAGACTGAGGTTTCCGTTGAACCGACAACGACTACTTCCGTATATGTTGAGCCTGTTAGCGAGCCAATGGCGATGTTTAAGGGCGCCGACAAACATGAGGAGGGAGAAGTAAGAGACGGTACTTACTTTGTTACAGGACTTGTTTTAGATGAGGACAAAAAAGGGTTTACATCCGATATCTATGAGTATGTCTCATTTGATGAGGAAGAGATCGATAACCTGGGATATCCTTGTTATTTCCTGACCGTTGATGACTGCTGCCTGGAAAATGATCTTACTGTCTTCGATCTGAATACTTGGTTTTCGGGATCTCCGTCTTACGGTGAAGATATTATCGTGACCGGATGTGAAGAATTCTGTCTGAAAAAAGTGTCTGACATATATCAGATGTATGACATGGATGATGTGCCGGTCCTGTTCCCTTATGAATATCAGATCCATCTGGAGTTCTCGGATGTGATCTCGGTATATTCTGACACAGATGACAGGACTTTTTCGATAGATGAGATCACTAACGCCAAGGATACAGTAAGCGGATACAGGGGAATTCAGATCACCGTAAAAGACGGCCTGGTCTCCGAGATATGCGTACTGATATCAGAATGACGGTGAAAGATATTTAATGAAAGGATTGCCCCTGATCAGTTCGGAGGCAATCTTTTTTTGTCGGTATAATCGGAATCCTTTACTCCGAAAAGCTTTCCTATAGCCTTGATGACATCGTTCTTGCCCGCGTTTTCCGGAAGTGATTCGAGGATCTTCGTTACTTTCTCGACAGTGCCGTTTTTAAGCTTTCCTTCCATCAGCTGCTTGACCCAGTCGATATCTTCGATCGACTTATGACCGAGATAGATCTGTTCGAACGCATAGATCGTTCCTTCACCTATGGCAGCGACGAATACTCCCGCTATTACTGCATTAAGAATGCTGACTGCGATATTGATGGCAGGGATCGCCTTAAGCGCTGTTATGACGCCTCTTGCCACGGCACTGACCGTTCCGACTTCTACTATGGAATTGAAGAACATCTTGGATTTCTCATCCTGCTTAATACCGTAGATCTTGGCAAGAAGATTGATCTCTGCTGTCTCGGTAGGGATCAGGAGAGCGGCATCAGGGAACGGGATAGGGATAGCTCCGATCGCAACTCCGATTCCCGTAAAAGTAGCCGTAGCGCCGTGTGCGAGGACTCTTTTTCGATTAAGGTTATAGGTGTTTATATCCTTTTTTGAAGCCTGGATACCTTCAGGAAGAAGCTCATTGATCGCACTTATGAGCTCGGTGATGCCTTCAGGCGGGACCACGATCTCGTCGCTTATTACATAAGGCTGGGCGACGACGGTAAAGATGCCCTTGAGGTTACATGTCTTTCCCGCGAAAGCATCGTTGACCATCTTTCTGTTTGCCTCACGGTCGAAAAACGAGTAAGACTTGGTGATGATGACTATGACGGGAACCGTCTTCCAGATGCTTATTGCCTTCAAAAAATCATCGATCGTCTTAGCAAAGAGCTTGCTCGACGTTCCGTCAACACAAAGGCAAATGAGGTCGATGGAGGTGTCATCGATGTTGCTTAAAGCGACATCCTTGGACCACTTCTGGACTTCGTTAATGGCTTTGTTCTTCTGAAAGAGCTTGGTCGGCTCAAAACCGATCGTATCTATTATCCTGAACGGAACTTCGTCATTCTCGTATGTCTTGAGTTCCTTGGTCGTGCCCGTGATACCGATACCGGTCTCTGCGGCGTCGTCATTCATGATCGCGTTGATAAGGGTCGATTTTCCGACACCCGAATTACCCAGGAATAAAACATTGGCCTTCTTCATATCCCTTTACCTCCTTAACATTCTTCTTTGATTATACTATCATGTCATCTCAAAGGTCATCAGGTCCGAACGGCCTGGGACAAAGATCCGACACCTTGTAGGTCTCGCAAGTCCCGTCCGTCGCATAGCAGAATATCTCCTTATCCTGCCCGAAAAACTCGGTTATGACCTGTCTGCACATGAAGCACGGCATTCCGATCTTGCCCGAACCGACCATAAGATGGAGCTCTTTAAGATCCCCCGGACCATAACCTTCGCTTACGGCCTTGAAGATGGCGCAGCGCTCGGCACAGACCGTAGCCCCGTATGAGGCATTCTCGATATTGACGCCGAAAAATTCGCGCCCGTCATTAGTGACAACGGCTGCGCTTACCTTGAAGTTTGAATAAGGACTGTAGCTGTTTTTAAGATTATCGAGCAGTTTGTCTTTCATAACGGACACCTTCTTTGCTTTTCTTAAATCTTATCAGAGTTGCTCCAAAAAATGAATTTGTAATGCTATAATGAGGAGTAATGATCTAGTGATTTGGAGAAAGATATGTCTGAAAATACAGAAAACAACGAGCAGGTCATGACCGATATCATCGCGGAAGTAAAAGACGAAGAAGCTATAGCGACTGTAGAAGATAACGTATCGGAACAGACCGTTACAGTTGAGACAAAGCCGGATGAAAAGACCGCAAAGAAAGAAGTAAAGCGGACTACGATCGGAGGTCAGGCCCTGATCGAAGGAATCATGATGTGCGGACCCAAAAGGACTGCGATCGCTGTCAGAAAAGGCGACGGTTCCATATATATCGAAGAGATGAAGCAAAGTGACAGGGTATCTTATTTTGAGAAGGTGCCTTTTGTCAGAGGCTGCATCAAGTTCTATAAGATGCTCATTACGGGAACGGATGCGACCATGAAGTCCGCCGATATCTCCGAACAGGGCAAAGAAGACGAGGGTGAAGGCGAGAAGAAGGAATCTAAGCTCGACTCGTTCCTCGGAAGGCACAGAAACGTGATGCTCACGATCTCCGCAATCTTCGGACTCGTGATAAGCGTCGGCCTTTTTATCCTTTTACCGAGACTTATAGTGGATCTTGTAACGAAGTTCTTCTTTGACGAGAATGCCGTAGATGCTCTGTGGGTCCAGCTCGTCCGTAACTGCATCGAGGGTGTCTTAAGGATTATCATCTTCCTTCTGTATCTTGTATTTGTATCGAAGCTCCCGGATATCAAGCGCGTATGGCAGTATCACGGAGCGGAACATAAGACGATCGCCTGTTACGAGGCAAGAGAAGCTCTTACGGTTGAAAACATCATGAAACAGTCGAGATTTCATCCGCGATGCGGAACTGCTTTCATGTTTATTGTTCTCATGATATCGATACTCATCTATACGATCGCGGGTGTATTCATCGGAGACAACAATATGCTCATAAACATCGGCCTTCGTATAGTCCTTATCCCCGTTATCTGCGGTATATCCTATGAGATACTGAGATTTGTGGGACGCCACTGTGACAGGGGCATATGTAAGATATTAGTTAAGCCGGGTCTCTGGCTTCAGAGATTTACCACAAGAGAACCTGACGCGAAGATCTGTGAAGTTGCGATAGCGGCCATGCAGGCAGTTATTCCGGAGAATGACAACGATGACAATTGGTGATCTTATCAGGATCTATGAAAAAGAGTTAAGCGAAGCGGGCATTTCTGATGCCCGTTTTGAAATTACGGAGATCATTTCCGATGTAATGGGCTGTTCTCCTTCGGAACTTATGCTCAAGATCACGGATGATATCGACAGGACATTGACCGATCCTTTGATAGAACGTCTCAAGGAAAACGAACCGGTACCTTATATCCTGGGGAAGGCCTATTTCTATAACGAAGTCTATGAAGTCGGAAAGGGTGTCCTGATACCGAGACCTGATACTGAGATACTCGTATCAAAAGCTGTTGAAGTCATCCTTTCTTCCGGCAACAGAAGCCCTGTTATATGGGATCTTTGTACCGGCACGGGATGCGTCGGTATCTCTCTCGGAAATGCCCTTAGAAAGAAAGGAGTTACTCCACATATCTTTCTTGTCGATAAGTTTGAAGAGGCTTTGGAATATACAAGGAAGAATCTCGAACAGGCAAGTTACAGGGACAGTTTTGAGATAGTAAGAGCCGATATCCTTCAGGATATCCCGGTTCAGGAAAAGCCTGATTATATTATCTCCAATCCTCCTTATATCAACTCGAAGGATATGAAGGAACTTCCTTTATCGGTGAAGGATCACGAACCTTTGACGGCACTTTCCGGAATAAGCGGAGATGGTCTGTTGTTCTACCGTAAGATCGCGCTCTTATCAAAAGAGTTAAACGGAGGCGGTGCCGCTATAGTGGAGCACGGATATGATCAGGCGGAACTTGTCCGAGAGATCTTTTCTTCCGCGGGACTTAAGGATCCCTCGAGCTTTAAGGACTTCGGCGGCAATATGAGAGTCACCATGGCATTCAGATAAATTGACAAACCGGTAAAACGGTTGTATCATCATCTCAGAATACCCCCTGGGGGTATATGAGGAGGAACAGATATGACAGACGGATGTCCGATGTGCAGCAACAGGAAAAAGCTCCGATCACCTGAAGAAAAGGAGAAGCTCTTAAACAGGCTCAAGAGGGCAGAAGGGCAGATCAGAGGTATCGAGAATATGATCGAGAACGATGCCTATTGTCCGGACATCTTAATTCAGATATCGGCCGTAACATCTGCTCTCAACAGTTTTAACAAAGAACTCCTTGCGTGTCACATAAGGACATGTGTTGCTAATGACATCAGAGAAGGAAAGGATGAAGCTATAGACGAACTTACAAAGGTTCTCTTAAGGCTAATGAAGTGATATGCAGAAGTATGACGTAACGGGAATGAGCTGTGCCGCTTGTCAGGCAAGGATCGAGAAGGCAGTATCCGGAGTAGACGGAGTGACTTCGTGCTCCGTGAGTCTTCTTACGAACTCCATGGGGGTCGAGGGTACTGCTGACAGTAAGGATGTCATCAAGGCCGTTACCGATCTCGGATACGGAGCAGCCCTTCAGGGCATTAAAGATCCTTCATCCGTAAACAGGCTCGAAGATAAAGAGACGCCGGTACTTATAAAGCGTCTTATCTTTTCGGCGGGTTTTCTCGTTATCCTCATGTATATCACGATGGGAGTAAATATGCTGGGATTACCGATCCCGAAGTTCCTTGAACATAACCATGTTGCGCTTGCGATCATACAGATGCTCCTTGCCATATGCGTGATGATGATAAATTCCAAGTTCTTCAGGAGCGGCTTCGGCGCTTTGAGGCATCTGTCTCCCAATATGGATACGCTCGTGGCATTGGGTTCTTCGGTATCTTTCGGCTGGAGCCTTTATGTCCTTTTGAAGATGACGGGCATGGAAGGCGACATGATGAGCTTATATCACGATCAGTTATATTTTGAATCGGCTGCCATGATCCCCGCGCTCATAACGGTAGGAAAGACGCTCGAGTCTTTTTCGAAAGGGAAGACGACGAATGCACTTAAAAACCTTATGGATATGGCACCGAAGACGGCTGTCGTTATAAGGGAAGGCAGGGAGATCGAAGTAAATGCGGAAGACGTCAGGACAGGTGATATCTTCATTGTAAGGCCGGGTGACAGGATACCTGTTGACGGTGTCGTTATCGAAGGATCGAGCGCGATAGACGAATCTTCTCTTACGGGCGAATCAGTACCCGTTGATAAGGAAACGGGCGACAGCGTAAGTTCAGCTACGATAAATACGTCGGGATATCTTAAATGCCGTGCCACAAGGGTAGGTGAAGATACGACACTATCCCAGATCATAAAGATGGTCTCAGATGCCGCGGCGACTAAGGCACCTGTTGCAAGGATCGCTGATAAGGTATCGGGGATATTCGTTCCGGTCGTTATTACTATCGCAGTATTGGTCATCGGCTTCTGGCTGATAGCAGGAAAAGAAGTGAGCTTTGCTCTTGCAAGAGGCATCTCGGTACTTGTGATCTCATGCCCCTGCGCATTGGGACTTGCAACTCCCGTAGCGATCATGGTGGGTAACGGTCTGGGTGCCAGAAACAAGATACTCTTTAAGACGAGCGAAGCTCTGGAAAACCTCGGAAAGACAAAGATCATGGTCCTCGATAAAACGGGAACGATCACGACGGGTCAGCCTCAGGTAACTGATATCATTCCGAATAATATCAGTGAAGAGGAACTTCTGGTCAAGGCTTTTTCGCTGGAGAGATTGAGTGAACATCCTCTCGCGGGCGCGGTCGTAAGGAAGGCTGAAGGACTTGATCATAAAGAGGTTTCTGACTTTTCGGTGATGCCCGGAAACGGCCTGGAAGGAACGATCGGGGGAAAGATCATTCGCGGGGGAAACCTGAAGTTTATAAGTAAGTTTACGGAAATAACGGATGTTTTCGAAAAGGAAGGGAAAAAACTTACAGATCAGGGGAAGACACTGATGTATTTTGCCGAGGAGGATAAGTTTCTCGGATTGATCGCGGCGGCAGATAAGATCAAGGACGATTCGCGTGAAGGGATAAGCGAACTTAAAAAACTCGGATATAAAGTCGTGATGCTCACGGGTGACAACGGGCGCACGGCAAGAGCGGTGGGGCGCGACGCGGGAGTCGACGAAGTAATATCGGACGTGCTTCCGGATGGAAAGGAAAGTGTCATAAGAAAGCTCCGGGAATACGGCAAGACGGTCATGGTCGGAGACGGCATTAATGACGCGCCGGCGCTAACAAGAGCCGATATCGGGATAGCGATAGGAGCGGGAACAGACGTTGCCGTCGAAAGCGCGGACATCGTTCTGATCGATAACTCCATAAGGGATGTCGCGGCGGCTGTAAGGCTCAGCAGGAAGACGCTTAAGAATATCCGCGAGAACCTGTTCTGGGCGTTCTTTTATAACCTCATATGTATCCCGCTCGCGGCAGGGTTCTTCATCTGGGAGATGAATCCGATGATAGGAGCCGCAGCCATGAGCCTGTCGAGCTTTACGGTATGTATGAATGCGTTAAGGCTTAATCTCTTTGATATGCATGACACTTCACGTGACAGACCGATGAGAGATATGATAAAAGAAGAAATAATTATTGAACCCGAAAGGAAAGACAACATGGAAAAGACGCTTAAAGTTGAAGGAATGATGTGCGAGCATTGCGAGGCAATGGTCAAGAAGACTCTTGAGGCATTGGATTTTATCTCATATGCGCAGCCGAACCACAATGATAACGAGGTTCTCATAAGGCTCGACGGAGATCTTGACGAAGCTAAGGTTAAAGAAGTGATCGAGGATAAGGGATATAAGTACCTTGGGATAAAGTGATCCTGCGGCATTTTATAAAACAGGTAAATAGTGTATCATCTATGTACTGATCTTAAATTTACTTGGAGGGGCTTATGT
>Ga0310786_10003576_pt1 | contig 22502 bp, 22 predicted proteins | sample AusTroGonzalo_MG_FD_203881 | JGI IMG/M metagenome (GOLD analysis project Ga0310786, IMG submission 203881) | Bovine rumen microbial communities from tropical cattle in Woodstock, Queensland, Australia - Gonzalo_03 (v2) (version 2) | ecosystem: Host-associated > Mammals > Digestive system >...
GATACCGTTCTTGATGCTCAGCTCAACAAACTTCTCGACCACATCGTCATGATAGTGCTTGTAGCCCAGCAGGTTCTGTCCGCGCAGCAGCATCTGCAGCCGCGTGTTGGGCATGTTTTTGCGGATGTTGCGCAGCCGCTCGAAGGGATCTTCGTTCAGATACCGCAGGCAGCTGTCAAACGTTGCGCCGCCCCAGCACTCTACGGAGTAGTATCCGGCCTTGTCCATGGTCGGCAGGATCTCCGCAAAGTCGGCATAGGGCAGCCGGGTAGCCATCAGGGACTGATTCGCGTCCCGCAGGACGGTTTCGGTGAACTGTACTTTTCTCATGAACCTTACTCTCCGATCCGATTATGATTTTGAAATACATACAGGATGCCGCCCCTGACGGGCGGCATCCCGGAAGATGCAGGTCAGCTTACAGCTGCGGACCGGCGGCGACCAGCGCCTTGCCGGCTTCGTTGTCTTCATACTTGGCAAAGTTCTTGATGAACCGGCCGGCCAGATCCTTGGCCTTCTTGTCCCATTCGGTGGGATCCGCATATGTGTCGCGGGGATCCAGGATACCGGTGTCCACGCCCTTCAGTTCCGTAGGAACTTCGAAGTTGAAGTACGGAATCTTCTTGGTCGGGGCGTTCAGGATGTCACCGTCCAGGATTGCGTCGATGATGCCGCGGGTGTCCTTGATGGAGATCCGCTTGCCGGTGCCGTTCCACCCGGTGTTGACCAGGTAGGCCTTGGCGCCGCTCTTTTCCATCTTCTTGACCAGTTCCTCAGCGTACTTCGTGGGATGCAGTTCAAGGAAGGCCTGGCCGAAGCATGCAGAGAAGGTGGGGGTCGGCTCGGTGATGCCGCGCTCGGTGCCCGCCAGCTTGGCGGTGAAGCCGCTCAGGAAGTAGTACTTCGTCTGCTCAGGGGTCAGCACGCTTACGGGCGGCAGCACGCCGAAGGCGTCCGCGCTCAGGAAGATCACGTTCTTGGCGTCGGGGCCGGCGCTCACGGGGCTGACCTTCTTGACGATCTTCTCGATGTGCTCGATCGGGTAGCTCACGCGGGTATTTTCGGTCACGCTCTTGTCGGCGAAGTCGATCTTGCCGTTTTCGTCAACCGTCACGTTCTCCAGCAGCGCGTTGCGGCGGATCGCGTTGTAGATGTCGGGCTCGCTGTCCTTGTCCAGGTTGATGACCTTGGCGTAGCAGCCGCCTTCGAAGTTGAACACGCCGTTGTCGTCCCAGCCGTGCTCGTCATCGCCGATCAGCAGGCGCTTGGGGTCGGTGGACAGGGTGGTCTTGCCGGTGCCGCTCAGGCCGAAGAAGATGGCGGTGTTCTTGCCTTCCATATCGGTGTTGGCGGAGCAGTGCATGGAAGCAATGCCCTTCAGCGGCAGGTAGTAGTTCATCATGGAGAACATACCCTTCTTCATCTCGCCGCCGTACCAGGTGTTCAGAATCACCTGTTCACGGCTCGTGATGTTGAAGGCAACAGCGGTCTCACTGTTCAGGCCCATGGCTTTGTAATCGTCAACCTTTGCCTTGGAAGCACAGTACACTACGAAGTCCGGCTCGAAGGAAGCCAGTTCTTCTTCCGTGGGCTGGATGAACATGTTCTTCACGAAGTGAGCCTGCCATGCCACTTCCATGATAAAACGGATCGCCATGCGGGTATCCTTGTTTGCGCCGCAGAACGCGTCCATCACGAACAGGCGCTTGCCGCTCAGCTGCTTCTGGGCCAGGGCCTTCAGCTTCGCCCAGTTTTCTTCGCTCAGCGGATGGTTGTCGTTCTTGTATCCTTCCGTGGTCCACCATACGGTGTCCTTGGAATTCTCGTCCATCACGATGTACTTGTCTTTGGGGCTCCGGCCGGTGTAGATCCCGGTCATGACGTTCATGGCATCCAGCTCGGTCAGCTGGCCCTTGTCGAAGCCTTCCAGGCCCGGTTTGTTCTCTTCTTCGAAAAGAAACTCGTAAGAGGGATTATGAATGATCTCCGTCGCTCCGGAAATCCCGTATTTGGTAAGATCGATGGCAGCCATGGGGCACCTCCTTATTACATTAGGGCCGCGGGATGATGAATGTCCCAACATAACCCGATTTCTTCTATTCTCTCTTTTTCCCCTATTTCCTGCTTCGTAACAAAAAATTTATAATTTGGAAGGAGCTTAGGGGGCGATCGGAAAGCCCCCTAACTGATCTTGTACATATCCTGCCAGAATATCAACAATCCGGGCATTCCTCCCGCCGTTTGCCACAATAACGTCCGCTTCGTTGATATAATTCCGGATATACCGGTCAAACATCGGCTTCACACTGTTCAGATACTGTTCCCCGATCCCTTTGATATCCCTTCCGCGCTCTACGATATCGCGCTCAATCCGGCGCAGCAGGCAGATATCCGGTTCCACTTTCATATACAGTTTCAGGAACATCAGATCCGTCAGCCTTTTATCGTGGAAAGTATGAATTCCTTCCATAATAAGGATCTCTTTGGGCAGAATAATCTCTTCCGGTTTGTCGGCCCTGCGGTGTTCGGCGTAATTATAGGCTTTCCGGGTAATGCCACCGCCCCGGAGCAGTTGCTGAACATCCTCCAGCAGCAGATCATGGTCAAAGATATCCGGTTCATCGTAGTTCAGCATCACCCGTTGTTCAAACGTCAGTTCAGGATGGTCCCGGTAATAGCAATCCTGCGGCAGCACAAGGCACCGTTCCTTTCCAAGCCGTTCCTCCAGCGCATAGGCCAGCGTGGATTTTCCGCTTCCGCTCGCTCCGCAGATTCCGATAAACAGCATGTTCTTTCCTTCCCTTCTGTAATTACAGGATGTTCAGTTCCTTCCCGGTTTCTGCGTGTATGTTACACCATTTGGTTTCTTCTGGCAATGTGGTTTGCCCGTTTTCGCCCGGTTGACTTCATGTTTCCTGACTGGTATATTATTCATCGCTCACAGTAAGATGTAGTGAAGTTTACCGATGAAAGGATTTCCCATGCATACCGAAGACCGTTCCATGCTCCTCGGGACAACGCCCATGGCCCGTCTCGTTCCCAAGATCAGCATTCCCATCATGTTCTCCATGATGATCCAGGCTCTTTATAATGTGGTGGACAGTATCTTTGTCTCCCGTTTTGACCCTAACGGCCTGACCGCCGTTTCCCTTGCAGCTCCTTTCCAGATGCTCATGATCGCCCTGTCTACCGGCATGGGCACCGGAATCAACAGCCTGCTCAGCCGCCGCCTCGGTGAAAGGAATCCGGAAGGCGCCCGCCGGGCTTCCTGGAACGGCCTTTTGATCGAGGTCCTCGGCAGCGCACTCTTCCTGCTTTTCGGTCTGTTTCTGTCCCGGGCCACGATGGGGCTCGTTGTCTCCCCGAATCTGGCCAACGCAGAAAGCATCCTCAGCATGGGGTCAGACTATCTGCGGATCGTAACCGTCTTCAGTCTCGGTTTGTTCATGGCGGTCTACTGCGAGCGGATGCTCCAGGCTACCGGCAACTCCGTCCTCTCCATGATCACGCAGCTGTGCGGCGCCGTGACCAATATTGCGCTTGATCCGATTCTGATCTTCGGTTACTTTGGTTTTCCCCGGATGGGCGTTTCCGGTGCTGCCATCGCCACGGTCATCGGCCAGTTTGTCTCCGCCATCGTCGGTTTCTGCCTCAATCAGCGGAAAAACCCGGAGCTTCGCCTGAAGCTCAGCGAATTCATAGTCAACCGGGGGGATCTGTCCGGCATCTTCGCCGTCGGGCTGCCCAGCTCCATCATGGCGTCTATCGGTTCGGTCATGAATGTCGGTATGAATGTCATTCTTTCCGGCTTCGCCGAAAGCAATGCCGCCCTGAATGTCATGTCTGTCTATTTCAAGCTCCAGTCCTTCATCTTCATGCCGGTTTTCGGCTTATCCAACGGCATCGTTGCGATCATCGCCTACAACTACGGCGCCCGGCTGAAGGAGCGCGTCTATCAGTGTATTAAGGTTGCCCTGATCTGGGCCGGAACCATCATGCTCATCGGAACGCTGATCTTCATGATCTTCCCCGGCCAGCTGATGGCAATCTTTGAGTCGGATGCCGAAGCGGTCATCACTTCCCAGATGACCAGCATCGGCGTTGTCGCCATGCGCATTATCGCGGTCAATTTCATCTTTGCCGCTGTGGGCATTACCCTTTCCACCGTTTTCCAGGCAGTCGGCAAAGGGACTTACAGCATGATTATCAGCATCTGCCGTCAGCTGATTATCCTTTTGCCTGTGGCCTGGCTTATCGCCCGGCTTACTAACAACGTCTACGCCGTCTGGTGGTGTTTCCCCATCGCCGAGATCGTCGCCTTGGTTCTCTGTCTCTTCTTCTACCGCAAGTGCAACCGGGAGATGCTCTCAAAGCTGTAAATCATAACAAGGAGTCCGTTCCGGCAGCCATGAAATCTGGAAAAACAATTCTTGTCAATCGCAACCATCCTGTTCCGGCTGGTTTTTCGGACGGGATCATGCTGGTCAGTGTCCCGGATAGGAAGAACGGTTCCGTTCTCCTAGAGTCGGAAACTGCCCGGGCTTTTCTGGCCTTGCGGCAATATTTCCTCAATGCCGGCCTGTACGTCGGCCTGGAATCCGGTTACCGGACCGATGCGTCTCAGCAGCAGATCTGGGATGAATTTCTCCTGTCTAATGGTGAAGAATACACGTTACAGTATGTAGCCCCGCCGGGTTACAGTGAACATCAGACAGGGCTGGCCGCGGATATAGAATTGCGCGATGGCATCGGCGAAAAGATTGCGGATTATTGTGGGCAGGAATTCAAAACGTTTTTTGCCCATTTGCACGAATTCGGCTTCATTCTTCGCTATCCGGAGGGCCGGGAAGCGATTACAGGATATTCCTATGAGCCCTGGCACATCCGTTATATGGGCGTGCCGGCGGCAGAGGTTATCTACAGAAACAACTGGACCCTGGAAGAGTACTGCGACCGGTGTCAGACATCGGATTCGGCTCAGTAAACAGGCGTCATTTTCTCTTTCAGATTTTACAGATAAAACTCCGCCAGGTCGTCCAGCCGGAGAAGCATCGGGCTGCCGCCTCCCGCGGCGCCCGTATCGATATCGATCCAGGTCGGCGTAACAAACGCCCTGCCTTTATTGCCGTAATATTCGGTCGGGGTATGCCCCAGGATGACCAGTCGGTCGTCCCAGTAACGTTCGTTGATATATGGTCTGGTCCAGACCAGGTCCCTTTGATCGTATTCCTGCAGGGGCTTTTCGGGACGGAAGCCTGTAAAGCCCCCATGGACCAATACAAACTGTTTCATCGGTACGGTCACTTCCGCGCACACAGGCGCTGACTGTACATAATCAAGCAAAATAATCAGTTCTTCCGGATCCGATTCATTCAGATTCATCAGATTCGCGATTGTAGTCATCCCGCCGTTTCTGTGCCAGAAGAACAGATCATGTTCCTGTTTCGCATTCAGTTCTTTCACGCTGAGTGCGGCCGCATCCATCGTGAACAGGAAATCGCAATCCAGCATCATTTCCTCATGGTTTCCGCGCAGCAGCGTCACATTGGGTTCCCGCATCATCCATCGCAACATGGCGACACCGCCGTCCCCGTTCCGGTCGATCACGTCCCCGATTACATAAAGATGATCCGAAGAGCCGAACTCCGCCTTGCTCAGCAGATCCTGAAACCGTTCCGGCGGATAGCCGTGAAGATCCGAAGTCGCAAAGATCATCTCTGATTGATTCTTCCCTTTCCAATATGTTCAGGCAGCGTTGTCCTGTCCTTTCTCAACCCTTCGGCAGATCTACTTCTCAGCCGGTTCGTGCCGGCATTTCCGCCGGATACAAAAAATATATCATATCCGGCATAGGTATTCAACAGAAGCTCATAGGTGTCTCCCTGATTCATAATCCTGATTCATATAGAATTTACCTGATCCCGGGAAGGCGGCAGGAAAAACAGAAATAATGATTGTTCCGGGCTTCCATCTGGTATACAATACGGTTATAAAGCAAAGAGATCCCGCCCGGCTTCTGTCCCCTGAATCAGACAATTTTGAAAGAAGGTGCTGACATGAAAAGAATCCTCCTGATCCTGATTGCGGTTCTGACTGCTCTTCTCTTACCGTTTACCGCGTTGGCCGGCGATCTGACATTCAGAACGACCACCTTGGACGGCAAGAGTTATTCCGACGACAACCTCAAAAACTATCGTCTCACGATGGTCAACTACTGGTCGGAAATATCCGATCCCTGTGTCAGTGAATTGCCTGACCTTCAAAGTCTGTACAGCCAGTATGAGGATCTGCTTGTCCTCGGCGTATGGGTCGGAGAGGATAAGGACTATGCCATATCGACCGCGGCAGGTTACGGCGTCACGTATCCCCTGCTTAATCCTGCCGGCGGGCTTTCGGATTATGCGCTGAAATGCAGCGATATTCCCGCTACCATTTTCTTTGATAAAGATGGAAAACAGGTCGGCAATTCTGATGGATATATCGGCAGTCACACCTATGATGAATGGTATGCCATCATTCTTGACGTCCTGCAGGATGTCTCTGCCCCGCAACCTCCTTCCGTGCCGGAGAAGCCCTCTTCGGTCGTTCCCGCCAAAAGCAGTCTGACGATCAAAGGGGTCAGGACGCAAACCGTTCCTGTTACTTGCTCATCCCTTGATGACTCCGTCAAAACGGTAAAGTCTGACAATCCCAAAGTCGCGAAAGCCGGTTTCTCTGGCAATACTGTTATTATCACTTCCGCGAAAGAACCCGGGAAAGCAACCGTAACCGTCACCACCGTAAAAGGCGCGACGGCGCAGATTGCCGTTACGGTGAAAAGAGGTTATGCCCTGAACAAAAAGGAAGTCAGCCTGAAAAAAGGAAAATCTTTCAGGATCAAAGTCCTTTCGATTCCCGCAACGGTGAAAGCCCTGGACTTTAAAAGTAATAAGCCCGCGGTTGCGACCGTTGACAGCAATGGTAAGGTCAGGGCTGTAAGCAAAGGAAAAGCGAAAATCACGGTCACCCTGAGCAACTCAAAAACGCTTAAACTCAAAGTGATCGTAAAGTAATCCGGAAATCAAGAGAGGTTCCTTATGAATATTGATGAAAACATCCTCCTCAGGCTCACAGACGAGCAGAAAAAAAAGGCCGCGACTGCGCAGACTCCGGAAGAACTTCTCGCCCTGGCCAGGGAAGCCGGATACAAAATGTCCCCGGAGCAGTTGGAAGCTGTTTCCGGAGGAATGGATACAAGCTGGTGCGGTATGATCTGCTCCGGCCGTTGTTCCGATGAATGTCCGATGTTCCTGGAAGAATAAACCATCCTGCCGGACACGATGCCGTTGTTCGTCAAAAAACGCCTGATACTCAAAGCCCGGGAAACGGTCCAATCGACCGCTCCCGGGCCTTGTTATCCTTTCGGGGAAAAACTCACTTGTCGTAGTTGACAACCTGGCTGAAATCGGCTGCCTTCAGGCTGGCGCCGCCGATCAGTCCGCCGTCGATTTCGGGCTGGGCCATGAGTCCCTTGACGTTCTTGGGATTCATGCTTCCGCCGTACTGGATGCGGATCCTGTTTCCGGCTCCCTTGCCGTACTTGCGGGCAACCGCCTTACGGATCACTCCGATGGTCTCGTTCGCCTGCTCGTCGGTGGCGGTCAGGCCGGTCCCGATCGCCCACACGGGCTCATAGGCGATGATGATTTTTCCAACCTGTTGCTTGGTCAGGCCGTTCAGGCCGATCAGGGTCTGATACTCAACCAGCGCGTTGGTATATCCGGCTTCGCGCTCTTCCTTGTTCTCGCCCACACACATGATGACTTTAAGTCCGGCTTCGACGGCTGCCAGCACCCGCTGGTTCACGGTCTTGTCGGTTTCGCCGAAGTACTGCCGACGTTCGGAATGGCCGATGATGACATATTCCACGCCGCAGGCCTTCAGCATATCCGCGCTCAGTTCACCCGTGAAGGCGCCGCTTTTCGCCCAGTGTACGTTCTCGGCGCCCAGCTTGATCTTGCTGCCCTTGGCCGCTTCCTTCACGGCGGCAAAGTTGACAGCGGGCACGCATACGACCACATCGCAGGTGGCATCCTTCACCAGGGGCTTCAGTTCGGTTACAAGAGCCTTCGCTTCTTCAGGGGTTTTGTTCATTTTCCAGTTTCCGGCAATAATCGCTTTACGCATATTGATTACTCCTTTTTCTTATTTCTCATCCAGGCATGCAACACCGGGGAGGGTCTTGCCTTCCAGGAACTCCAGGGAAGCGCCGCCGCCGGTGGAAATATGGGTCATCTTGTCGCCCAGACCCATCTGCTCGACAGCCGCAGCACTGTCGCCGCCGCCGATGATGGTCACGGCCTCAGAGTCCGCCATCGCCTGCGCTACGGCCAGTGTGCCCTGGGCCAGCGTGGGATTCTCGAACACGCCCATCGGTCCGTTCCAGACCACGGTCTTTGCACTCTTCACGGCATCCGCAAACAGTTCGCGGCTCTTCGGTCCGATATCAAGGCCTTCTTTGTCGGCCGGGATCTTGTCGGAATCCACGATCGTCGTTTCCACTGGCCCGTCAATAGGATCCGGGAATCCGGCTGCGCACACTGTGTCGATGGGCAGCAGCAGTTTGACGCCCTTTTCGGCGGCCTTGGCCATCATGTCCTTGCAGTAGTCGATCTTGCTCTCATCCAGCAGGCTCTTGCCGACTTCGTAACCCTTCGCCTTCAGGAAGGTGAACGCCATGCCGCCGCCGATGATCAGGGTATCGACCTTTTCCAGCAGGTTGTTGATCACGTTCAGCTTATCTTCGATCTTCGCTCCGCCCAGAACGGCCACGAAGGGACGGTCTGCGTTTTCCAGCGCCTTGCCCATGATGGACAGTTCCTTGCCGATCAGGTAACCTGCGACGTTGGGGCTTGTATACTTGGTCACGCCTTCCGTAGAGCAGTGCGCCCGGTGGCAGGAACCGAAAGCGTCATCAACATAAGCGTCAGCCAGGGAAGCCAGTTCCTTGCTGAACTCTTCGATATTCTTGGTTTCTTCCTTGCGGAAGCGGGTGTTCTGCAGCAGCACCACATCGCCGTCCTGCATAGCCGCAACAGCCGCTTTGGCATTCTCGCCCACCACGTTGTCATCGTTGGCGAAAACAACCTTCTGGCCCAGCAGTTCGCTCAGGCGGACAGCCACAGGCGCCAGGGAGAATTTCTCTTCCGGACCGTTCTTCGGCTTGCCCAGATGAGAGCACAGGATAACTTTGCCGCCGTCCTTGATCAGCTTCTGGATGGTGGGCAGCGCAGCGACGATCCGCTTGTCATTGGTAATCTTGCCGTCCTTCATCGGGACGTTGAAGTCACAGCGAACCAGTACCCGCTTGCCTTTTACCTGGATGTCGTCAACTGTCTTTTTTGCCATGAGATTTCCGCTCCTTTTCCATTAATAATTTGACTCAATCGTTTATTGCAAAATCTCCCCCGGAGATAAGCAATCAGTACCGCCGTCTGCATTATACACAATTCACTGCGAATTGGAAAGAATGTTCATCATTCTTTCCGCCGCTCCCTGGTCTGTGACCAGCAAATCATGAGGTGTATGCCGCAGTATGGCAATAATCGCCTCCGCCTTGGAAGCCCCGGCGGCTGCCGCCACGATCCGGCATGTCGGTTTCAGCCGCGCCAGATCCACGCCGACGCTGGTGGATTCCAGCAGGCACCGTCCGTTCAGGTCGTAATAGGCGCCGAAGCTTTCGCCCTTTGCCCCGGCCTGGATCAGCCGGCTCTGAATCGAGTGGGACACGCGCCGCTCTTTCATCATTTCCGAAGCGGTTCCGATCCCATGCAGGATCACATCCGCCCGTTCGAGCAGTTCCATCGCTTCCCTGACTTCCGGCAGCTTCAGCATTTCCTGCATCGCAGCCGCGTCCATCGTATCGGGCAGATGAATCAGCCGATAATGTCCGCCGAGCTTCCCCGCAATTTCTTCCGCCAGCGTGTTGGCCTGCAGTTCCACTGTCCGGCCGAGTCCGCCCCGGGCCGGAACGACCATCACATTCAGAGGCGTCAGGCTTTGCAGGTTTCTGGCAACCGCGGCGATCGTCCGTCCGCCAGTTACGGCCAGCGTATTGCCGTTTTGGAGCAGCGACCTCAGATGCCCGGCGCAGACGCGCCCCACATCAGAGAGCACCTGTATATCCATGTCCGCGTTTCCGGGAACAACCAGCACCCTGGCCGCCGGAAGAAGCTCACTCAGCCGCTGTTCTGTCTCCGTCAGGCCGCTCATCGCTTTCGAAAAGGCCCTTGCGGATTCCAGTACTTCCTCCGCCTTTGCGGACAGGGACATCCCGGACGCATCCAGTTCGATATAACCCAGTTCCTTCAGGAGAACCGCTGTATTCCGGATCTCCCGTTCCGGCAGGTTCAGACGGGCGGCAAGCTGGCGCCGTCCTACCGGCTGAAGGGCTGCGATCCGTTCGAGGATCAGCGCCCGCCGGGTAATCTCGTCGGTCAGATCAGGTGCAAGCTTTCTCATCAGGGTAATAAACCCCGGATCCATACAGCCCGCCCCCTTCCGATCCTGTGGGACGTTTTTTGCCCGCAAGGGCAGTTCGCGTCCCGAATGCTATTCTATCATACGCCTCCCCGCTTTTCAACTCTTACCTCTTCGTTGACTAAACCCGGATCATCTCCGTGCCCTCCAATGCCCTGGCAATCAGCCCTTCCGTGTCCAGCTTTGCTTCTCCCTCCACAATTTTTTCCATCTTCGGATGCGTGGCCGGATGCCGTGGTGTGAACACCGTGCAGCAGTCTTCGTAGGGCAGCTCGGATATTTCCAGCGTACCTATCTTCCTGGCGATAGAGATAATCTCGCTCTTATCGAACCCGATCAGAGGGCGGAAAACCGGCATCTCCGTGACGCTGTCGGTTGTCCCCAGGGCCGTCATCGTCTGGCTGGCTACCTGGCCGATGCTTTCGCCGGTAATCAGCGCTTCGCATTCCAGCTCCCGTGCGATCCTTTCCGCGATTCGCATCATATACCGGCGCATGATCAGGGTCGTATATTCCTCCGCGCACTTCTCATGGATAGCCATCTGGATTTCGGTAAACGGAACCACGAATACTTTGATCCCGCAGCAGCTGAAGCTCAGTTTCCGTGCCAGGTCCAGCACCTTTTCCTTTGCCCGGTCTGAAGTGTAGGGATAGGAATGGAAATGCACCGCGCAGATCTGCACCCCTCGCTTCGCGATCATCCAGCCCGCCACCGGACTGTCGATCCCGCCGGACAGAAGCAGCGCCGCGTTTCCGTTCGTCCCGACCGGCATCCCGCCGACAGCCGGAATCACTTTCACATACAGGTAGGCCATATCCCGAATCTCGATGTTGACAAGATGCTCCGGCTCGTGAACGTCCACCTTCAGGTTCGGATTGGCCTGCAGGATCCGGAATCCGACTTCTTCGTTGATTGCCGGGGAATTCATCGGATAGCGTTTGTCGCTACGTCTGGCGTTGACCTTGAAGGTTCCTTTCAGTTTCTTCGTCATCTCCACCGCCTGGGCGCAGATCGCCTCAAAGTCTTCCTTCGGCATTTCCACCGCCGGACAGACGCTGTGTACCCCGAAGACTTTCGTTACCCGGCTGATGCACTCCTCAAGGTCCGAGAATCCCCGCACAAAAATCCGGCCGTCGTGAACCCATACCTCCGCGCCGAGTCCCCTCACCGCGTAGCGCACTTTCCGCACCAGCGCCCGGATAAAATAAGGCCTGTTCAGCCCTTTCAGAAAGATCTCTCCGTACCGTACCAGCAGTAAATTCGTCATTTTCTGTTCCTCTCACTCATACAGTGTCTGCCCGCATTCGGGCTTCCCGCGGGGGAAATCTGTCAGACTCAGCCTGACGGACAGGTTTCCCCTGCACGCGGGCGCGAAAGTCCTCTTATCTCCTGACAAATTTTTTCAGGGTTTCCCAGTGAAACGCTGCTCTTTCCGCCGCGTAATCAATCTCCGCCTCTGTTGTGGCCGGACACAGGCTGAACCGAAGCGAGCAGTCTGCCTGCTCCGTACTGACGCCCATTGCCTTAAGCACCGGGGAAATCTTCTGCTTCCGGCTTGCGCAGGCGCTTCCCGCGGATACATAAATTCCGTCCCCCTCCAGGGCGAAAAGCATCGTCTGGCTCCGCACCGGGAACAGCGCGACGTTCAGGATGTGCGGCGCGCAGGTCTCCGGGTTTTCCTCCGGTCCGTTTACCGTCGCTGTCGGAATTCGTGCTGTTAATCCGGACCGTAGTCTGTTTTTCAGCGTCCTCATCCGTTCATTCGCTTCCGGATCCCATGCGGCAACAGCCTCGCCGAGCGCCAGAATCCCGAAGGTGTTTTCAGTACCGGAGCGCAGGTTTCCTTCCTGCCCCCCGCCGTACTGAACCGGCCGGATCGCGTGATCCCTGCGCAGGATCAGGGCACCGGTTCCTTTCAGTCCGTGAATCTTGTGGCCGGACAGCGCATAGGACTGGATCCCCAGCCGGTTGAACGGCATTTCCATCCGCAGGAATCCCTGCACCCCGTCCACGTGAATCGCTGCGCCCGGAGCCTTCCGGTTCCGCAGCCGGGCGATTTCCTCCAGGGGTTCCGCGGCCCCGGTTTCGTTGTTCACCTGCATGACTGAGATCAGAACCGTCTTCTCGTCCAGCATCTCTTCCAGCGCCGTCAGATCAGCCCTTCCGTCCTTTCCCGCTGGGATGTTTTCGGTCTCGAACCCCATATGCCGGATTTCTTCCGCACAGGCTGAGACAGCGGGATGCTCCACTGAAGAAATCAGTACCTTTCCCGGAGCGCGCCTTGTTTTCAGATGCCCCAGCAGGGCCAGGTTATCCGCTTCCGTCCCGCCGGAGGTAAAGATTACCCGCTGTCCGGCCGCGCCGGCCGCCTGCAGGCAGATCTCCCTGGTCCTGTCGATCCGTTTCTGAATCTCCAGGGCCGGCTTATATAAAGCGGATGGATTGTACCATCCGCTTTCCATCAGTTCCCCGACAACTGCCGCAACGGTTGCGGACGGCTTCGTGGTGGCGCTGTTGTCCAGATACACGTTCATCCCGTTTACTCCCTGTACGCTCCGTTAGGCAGATACTGGCGGATATAAGCGACCATTTCCTCGCTCGGCTCCATGATAATCATCTTCCGGTCGGATTCCTTCGTGAAGTAGAAATAATACAGTTCCGCGTCCCGGTTCAGGAACCAGTTCATCTTCTTGATTCCGGGCATGCTGATGTAGCGCCGGAAGGGTTCTGAATCCACTTTGCCGAATGCTTCCACGTTCCGGACGTTCAAACTACCGAGACTCTTCCGCTTTTTGTTGTTGTATACCTCGGCAAAGTCCAGCGACCCGTTTGTGAACGTGTACTCGTATTCCGTCAGCAGTTTGTCGTGAAAGAACCAGATGTATACGGCAATGCCTGCGGAAATGACGATTGTGATCACGCTCATCCAGTTGAAGTTCATCGTCAGCGTTCCCAGCGTCAGGCTGGCGAAAATCGCGGAGATGATCATAACCACCCAGCTGAAATAGTAAAGGATCCGGTTGACGGTATCGTTTTTCTTGGTAACAACTTCTTCCAGAAAATGGTCCATGAAAGGCATCTGTTTTGTTCCTCCGTCTGTTATTGTTTGCGGGTTACGGTCTCACGGGCCAGGTCCGTGAAAAACGTTTGCTTCCAGGGCAGCCGGGTAAGTGCCTGAACGGCCAGCCTCGCCTGCTCCTCCGCGTCCCTTTGGGTGCCTTGCACCCCGCGCAGCGCGACCCAGGTCATCTTGTTCTGTTCGGCGTCCGCGCCGGTCTTCTTGCCCATCAGCGCGGCGTCGCCCAGGACGTCCAGCAGGTCGTCCGTCATCTGGAACGCAAGTCCCAGATGATATCCGTACTCCCGGCCGGCTCGACATGCTTCCTCGTCAGCCCCGGCAAGCGCCAGACCCGCTTCCATCGGTGCCTCAAGCAGGTCTGCCGTCTTATGGCTGTGAATGTAGGTCACCAGCTCTTCCCGGGGCGTTTCGCCTTCGCCGACCAGGTCTGCGGTCTGTCCTGCAATCATCCCCGTCACCCCGGCATGCCGCATGATGATCTCCATGGCGCGGATCCCGCGGCTGTCGGCGATCAGAAGCGAAGCACGGGCCATCAGCTCGGCCGCGGCGTTCAGCAGCCCGTCCCCTGCCAGGATGGCCATTCCTTCCCCGAAAACCCTGTGGTTTGTCGGCTTTCCCCGGCGCAGGTCGTCGTTGTCCATTGCCGGAAGATCGTCATGGATCAGGCTGTATGTATGGATCATCTCCATCGCGCAGGCAAACGGCGTCGCAAGTTCCGTATCTCCGCCCGCCATGTCGCAGGCGGCGAGCAGGATAACCGGCCGCAGCCGCTTTCCTCCGGCTTCCAGGCTGTAGCGCATCGCTTCCAGCAGTTTCTCCGGAATCTCTCCCAGGGATTCCAGCATCGGCGTCAGCGCCTGTTCCGCCATCCTCCGGTATTCCTCATAGGTCTTCATCGGTTCCTCCGTCGGGCAGTTCCTCTTCTTTCCCGTCCTTCAGCACGCTCAGCCTTCGGTTCATTCCCTGCAGTTCCTCATCCAGCCGGGCCAGCGTCTTCATCCCGATCTCATACTGTTTCATGGAATCCTCCAGCGAGAGCTTGCCCTCTTCGATCCGGGAGATGATTCCTTCTACAGACTGGAGTCTTTCTTCAAAAGTGGTTTTCTCTGTCCCGTTCTCTTCCGTCATGCCTGCTCCTTTCCGGTTACTCTGACCCGCCCGTCCGCGAACTGCAATGTCATGTCCCGGTGTTTCCTTGCCTCCGCCGAACTGGTCAGCAGCTTTTCCTCTCCGGAATATACCAGTGCGTATCCCCGGTTCAGTACTGCCGTCGGATTGACCGTCGTCAGTCTCTCCCGCAGCCTGGCCGTCCAGTGCTGCGTTTCCAGCAAACGTCTTTGCATGCTTTGGTTCATGGAAGCCGATGCCGTTTTCAGTTCGTTCTGCTTCGCTTCCAGCTTCGCGCGCATGATTCCGGTCAGCTTTTCATGCGCCAGCGCCGCACCGCCGGCCAGATGAGCGATCCTCTTTTCCGGCGATTGGGCCGTCAGCCGCCGGATCAGCGCCGTCATCCGCAGCTCTGCCCCGTTGAGGCGTTCTGCCTCTGCCCGGACCAGGCCAGTTCTGACCAGCCGGATCCGCGTCGCCAGTTCCCGGCGGTCGGGAAAAACAATCTCCGCCGCGTTGCTCGGCGTGGATGCCCGGACGTCAGCCGCCAGGTCGCACAGCGTGAAATCCACCTCATGCCCGACGCCTGAAACCACCGGTTTCCTGCTGCCCGCAACTGCCCGGGCAACCGCCTCGTCGTTGAAACACCACAGATCCTCCGCGGAGCCGCCCCCTCTGGCTACGATAATGACGTCCGCATCCGTTCCGTTCGCCGCCCGGATGCCGGCTGCAATCTCGCTGCCTGCTCCGGCGCCCTGTACTGTCACCGGAATCAGGACGATCGGGATGTAAGGGCTGCGCAGACCGGATACATTCAGAATGTCGTGAAGCGCTGCGCCGCTCTGGGAGGTAACCACGGCCACTTTTTTCGGGGAGAGCGGCAGCGGCCTCTTCCTCCCGGGATCGAACAGTCCTTCCGCGGCCAGTTTCCGTTTCAGTGCTTCCAGCCGGATAAACAGGTCTCCCATACCGGCCGGTCGGATTCCGGTCACATATAACTGATACTTTCCCTGCTGCGGAAAGACATCCACATATCCCTCCGCCAGAACGGAGTCCCCGTCCTTCGGGCGGATTTTTGCCTTCAGCGTGTTCTGCCGGAACATCACGCAGTTTACCGCCGCCTCCGGATCCTTCAGCGAAAAATACCAGTGGCCGGAAGCGATATGGTTCCTGAATCCGCTGACTTCCCCGCGCACTGTGACGCTTCGTGTCCGCGGATCCCTGCGGATGGCTTCCGCCACCATCAGGTTGAGCTCCGATACGCTGATCCCTGCGTCACCTGTCACGGTTCAGGGTCCTTTCCGCCGCCTCGACGGTATTGTCCAGCAGCATGGTGATCGTCATTTTGCCGACCCCGCCCGGCACCGGGGTAATCCACCCCGCTTTTTCCTTCACGCTGTCAAAGTCAACATCGCCGCGCACCTTACCGTCCACCCGGTTAATGCCCACGTCGATCACCACAGCCCCGGGCTTGACCATGTCGGCCGTCACAAACCCGGCTTTGCCCACCGCCGCTACCAGGATATCCGCCCGGCGGGTATGCTCTGCCATGTTCCTTGTCCGGCTGTGGCAGACCGTCACCGTACAGTTCTCCCGCATCAGCAGCATCGCCATCGGTTTGCCCACGATGTTGCTCCGGCCGATGACCACCGCTTCCTGTCCGTTCAGGTCAATCCCCGTACGCTTGATCATATACAGGGCTCCCCGCGGCGTGCAGGCAATCACGCCCTCCGTCCCGGTCAGCATGTGCCCGGCGTTGATCAGATGAAACCCGTCCACATCCTTTTCCGGCAGGATCTTTGCGAGCGCTGCCTGCTCATCCAGATGCTTCGGCAAAGGCAGCTGCACCAGGATGCCGTGGATCGCCGGGTCCCCGTTCAGCTTTTCGATCTCGCACTCCAGCTCCTGCTGGCTGGTTTCCTCCGGCAGCTGTATCGTCCTGGAATAGATCCCGACCTCTTCACAGCCTTTTCCCTTGTTCCGCACATAGATCTCGCTCGCCGGATCATTCCCGACCAGGATCACGGCCAGCCCGGGGGTCACCCCCCGTTCTTTCAGGTTCCTTACCTTCTGTGCGATCTCGGCCCGCAGTTCCGCAGACATTATTTTTCCGTCCAGGATCTCCGCCGCCATTTTGCTCATCCTCCCTGCTAACCTCTGTCCGTTGATTCCTGAAGACCGACCGCTGTTCACTGACCTCTGGCTGCCAGGCCCGCTCCGATCAGCGCAACCCCGACCGCGTTGTCCCCGCTTCTCTCCGGTTCTCCGAATATCATCTCAGGGCACCCGGGGGTTTTCTTCCGCCGCTCTTCCAGCAGTTGCCGCAGCAGCGTCGATGAGGCCACCCCGCCGGTCACCAGCGCTTTCTGCAGGCCTGTTTCCTTTGCGCCCGCCTTTATCATCCGCGCGATCGTCCGGGCGAGCAGGTCATAAATCTCCCTCGCGATATCCTCCGGAGCCAGTTCCTTCTTTCTGATCCACTGCTGAACCCTGGTTTCCGCTCCGCTGAAATGACAGATCAGGTCACCCTTTTCCAGGCTGCACCCCAGGAGTCCCTCGCTTTTCCCTTTGAGCGCCAGGGCTTCCATAGCTTCTCCTGCCGGAAACGGAAAGCCCAGGGCCACGCCGGCGCGGTCAACCAGTTGCCCGGCATGCAGGTCCGCGCTTCCGCCCAGCCGCTCGATACCGTCATTCTTCGATTTCAGCAGGTCGGTCGTTCCGCCGGAAAGATGCAGTGCCAGCATCTGCTTCGCGTTTTCCAGTCCGGTCCCGTGCGCCGCGGCGGCAAGATGCCCCCGCTGATGCGTCGTTTCATAAAACGGAACATCCAGGGCCGCCGCCAGCATGCAGCCCGCCGTATGCCCGACCTGAAACACGGGCATGTAGGAATCTTCCCCGTCCCGCGGTCTGACGCTGGCCGCGACAGCAACGATCCGGATTTCTTCCGCCCGTGAACGGATCAGTCCTTCACTGTTCCGCAGCTGCCGGATATGCGCAAAAACGGCTTCACTCTGACGTAAACCCCGTTCCCCTTCGGAAACAGGCAGGAGTTCCCGGTAGTCCGCCAGGATCTCCCCGTTCAGGGTGACAACCGCTGCGGAAGTTCTGTAGTTGCTTGTGTCAAAGCCGATCACTGCCGGCTTTCGTCCGTTTTCGTTCACTTCCGGGCCTCATGCTCCCGGAGCACCGTCCCGAGAATCCCGTTGACAAAACTCTTGTCTTCCGGGTCGGAGAAACGCTCTGTCAGCTCCATAGCCTCTGCGATGGAAACGTTCCCCGGCACATCTTCCGCGTACAGGATTTCCCACACCGCAAGGCGTAAAATCGTCAGATCGACCAGCGACATCCGGTCCAGCGACCAGCCTTTCGCTGTTTTTTCGATCATTCCGTCAATCTCGTCCCGGTGGGCCAGAACGCCTTCCAGCGCCGCGGTGATATATCCCCGGTCCTCGGCGTCCGGTTCCTTCCGGCCGATCACCGCCACCCCGGGAAGTCCGTCCTCCCGCAGCTCGTCATAGACCATCTTCAGCGTATCTTCCCCGCCCTGCCCGCCGGAGATCTTTTCAAAGATCATCTGCATGGCTGCGGCCCGCGCCGTCGTTCGTGACATCTGCCTTACTCCTTGTTTTCGTCTGACTTGTCGGCTTCTTCTGCGGCTGCCTGAACCTGTTCCTGCTCGCGGGCAAGTTCGGTCTTGAAATCGATGACCTTCGCTTCTTTGTCGGGAATCAGCTTGTTCGCGGCGTTTTTCATAAACTCGCTCTTGTTTTCAACTGTCCCGAGAAAATAGCCCACGGCAAACAGCGCCGCCAGGATCAGCGTTTTCCAGAAACCGATCAGCATCACCAGAGCGCCCAGCGCAACCAGAGCCGCGCCGATCAGAATTCCGTATCCGGGTGTTCCGCGTTTCAGATTCATCAGTCTTCAATGCCTCCTTCTGTCAGGATCTCCTGTTCGTTGATCTCGTTCTTTTCCTTTTCGTCGGCATCCCCTGCGGAACCCGGCGCTTTGACCGGCTCTTCCGTCTTCGGGGTCTCGATTTCCGGTGTTTTGACCGCCTCTTCCGTCTTCGGGATCTCGGCTTCCGGCGCTTTGGCCGCCTCTTCTGTCTTCGGGGTCTCGGCTTCCGGCGCTTTGGTCGCCTCTTCTGTCTTCGGTGTCTCGGCTTCCGGCGCTTTGGCTGGTTCTTCCGTTTCCGAGCTCGTTGCTGCTTCGGTGCCTTCGTCCCGGTTCATCGGCGGCATCGGCATCACGCAGGGTTCCTCGACCGTGGAGAACAGCCGCTGATGCATCGGCCGGTCATCTTCCTCTGCCGGTGCCTGATCCATCACCAGGGCAGCCGCTGCAGCTGCGGCGGTAAGTTCTTCATCCTGGTTTTTTCCCTCGGCGGAATCGGATGGAACCGCCTTTTCCTGTTGTTCCGCTCCTGCCGTCTCCGGGTTTTCCGGAATCTTCTGCTCTGCCTGTTCTGCTTGTTCCGCCTGCTCCGCTGCTTCTTCCTCCGCCCCGTTCAGCAGCCCTTTGGCAACAGGCGCTTCGATCGCGAAAGGCGCATTCTTCGCGTCCGGGCCGGAGGATTCGATCTCGACCTGGATGTCCCTGACTTCCACGCCGCTGCAGGCTGTAACGTATTGCTTGATCTGCTGCTGCAGGGTATCCACAGTCAGCGGAATGCTGATCCCGCCGGCCACCGTCCCCCGGATTTTAATCACCAGGCTTCCCTTCTGATTATCCAGGCTGACGCTTTCCGCGGTCAGTTCCTTATGCGGCTCCAGGCACTTCAGCACCATGCTTTCCAGTGCTTTCAGGGAAATGGCCAGTTCGCCGCTGTCCGTGCGTTGCACGATGAATTTGTCGTTCCTCCCCTTGTGGCGGAACAGCAGCAGTACGCAGTATACCCCGATGCCGAACATCAGGAGGCCGCCGATGATGATATATACCCGGAGGCCGTCGTCGTTCAGCCAGTTTGCCACCGTGCCGGCTACGTCCTTCCCGAAAAAAAGCTGGGCGGCCAGCGCCGCTCCGCTGACCAGCATCAGCAGACCGGCCAGCGCCACCAGAATCCTGTCCAGTACACGGATCTTCATCCTGCTTCCTCCTGTTTTTCTTATTCCGAAGGGGTCGGGGCAAAGGTCCCGGGGAGGCCCTTATCGAAAATTGACCTGCCCCCTCCAATGGGAAAAAGACAGAGGAATGTTCCCCTGTCATTCATGCTCAGGCTTCAGATGCCTTTTTCCCGTCTTCCTGCTTCTCCGCCGGCTTCGGTTCCTTGCTTTCCGTTTCGGTTTTCTTCACGGGTTTCTTTGCCTTCGGGGCAGGTTCGGTCTTGGCTTTCTCGGGTTTCTCGGCTTTCTCGGCTTTGGGCCTGGCCGCCGGTTTCTCTTCGGCTTCCTTCGCCGGCTCCTCTTTCTTTGCCGCCGGGGCTTCCTTCACAGGCTCTGCCTTCTTTGCGGATTCGGTCTCCTTCCCGGGTTCGGTCTTTTTCTTCGCTTCGGGCTTCTTCTCCGGCTTTTGCTGCGGTTCCGGTTCGATCTCTCCCGCGGCCAGGGCGGCGTTCTGTACGCCCGCCTGCAGCGCCTTCTTGTCCTGTTCGAAGCTGACACTCTGTACATGTACGTCGACCCGCACCACATGCAGGCCGGTCATGGATTCAATCGCCTTGCGGACGTTTTCCTGCGCGTCTGCCGCGGCCCGCTGGATCGGAATGCCGTATTCCACGATGACATACAGATCCACGGCAACCTCTTCCGAACCGACCTCAACCTTGACGCCCTTGGTCACGTTGCGGTTCTTGCTCATCAGGCTGCCGCTCACCGTGCACATGCCCGCGATGCCTTCCACCTCGTTGGCGGCCAGGCCGGCAATGATCGCCACCACCTCGTTGTTGTACGTGATATTCGAAGACGGTTTCAGATCGTCCGTATTGACGGGAAGCGGATTGTTCGGCTTTTTATCGGTTTTAGCTGCCATGCGTTACAGCCTCCTTAATCGGCAAAGGTTTCTTTGACCTGTTTATTATATCAGACTGTTCCGTGTTTTACAACTGTTCTTCCTCGTCCTTCACCAGCGCAATATGGAGTTCGTCCAGCTGTTTCTGTTCCACCGGGCCGGGCGCGCCCATCATCACGTCCTGGGCGTTCTTGTTCATCGGGAAAGGAATGACCTCGCGGATGGACTCTTCCCCCGCCAGTAGCATGACCATCCGATCCACGCCGGGCGCGATGCCGGCATGCGGCGGCGCGCCGTAGCAGAATGCGTTGTACATGGCCGGGAACTTGGCCTTCACGTCCTCCTCGCCCAGCCGGACCATCTCAAAGGCTTTGATCATGATCTCCGGGTCATGGTTCCGCACCGCGCCGGAAGACAGCTCCACCCCGTTGCACACCAGGTCGTACTGGAACGCCGTGATTTCCAAGGGATCAACCTCTCCGGCCGCCGCCTTCTGCAGGATCTCCAGTCCGCCGTTCGGCATGGAGAAGGGATTGTGGCAGAACTCCAGTTCGCCGCTTTCCTCCCCGATCTCGTACATCGGGAAATCCACGATCCAGCAGAACTCGTACTTCTCCGCGTCAAAATGATTCGGGCACAGCTCCGCCAGTTTCCGGATCAGGACGCCGGCCGTCTTCTGGGCCGCACCTTTTTTTCCCGCGCTCAGTCCGACGAAGGTATTCGGTTTCAGCTCCAGCGCAGCGATGATCCGGTCCCGGTTTTCCTGCAGGAATTTGGAAATGCCGCCCGTCAGTTCGCCCTTTTCGTCCATGCGGAACCAGTATGCCTTGTTTCCGCTGACAACTTCGGTATCGGCGCACAGCTTGTCGACCTGCTTGCGTGTTCCCGTGAAGTCCGTCACCGGAACCGCCTTGATCACGTTGCCCTCGAACGGTCCGAAACCGCATCCGCCCAGCAGTTCCGTCACGTCCTTCACCGTCAGGTCGATCCGCAGGTCCGGTTTGTCGCTGCCGTAGGTCTCCATGGATTCCAGATACGGAATTCGGCGGAAGGGTGCCGCGGACGCCGTATGGTACCGTCCGTACTTGGCGAAAATCGGAGGCAGCACTTCCTCCATCACTGCGAAAACGTCTTCCTGCGTCGCGAATGCCATTTCCATGTCCAGCTGATAGAATTCGCCCGGGCTTCTGTCCCCACGGGCGTCCTCGTCCCGGAAACACGGTGCAATCTGGAAGTACCGGTCAAACCCGCTCGTCATCAGCAGCTGCTTGAACTGCTGCGGAGCCTGGGGCAGCGCGTAGAACATCCCGGGATGTTTCCGCGCCGGTACCAGATAGTCCCGCGCGCCTTCCGGGGAGGAGGCTGTGAGAATCGGTGTCGTAATCTCATAGAATCCCTGTTTCATCATCGCCTGCCGAAGCGCCGCGACCACGTTGCACCGGAGGATGATATTCTTCTGCACCTCGGGGTTGCGCAGATCCAGATACCGGTACTTCAGCCGGATGCTCTCGTCCGCTTCCCGGCTCCGGCTGATCTGGAACGGCAGCGCGTTGTACCGGCACTTGCCGAGCACTTCAACGCTGTCCGGTACCACCTCGATGTCGCCCGTCGCCATCTTCGGGTTCTTGTTGTCCCTCTCCCGTACCGTCCCGGTCACAGATACGACGCTCTCCTTGTTCAGGTTCAGGAACACCTGCAGGATCTTCTCGTCCTCAGCCACCAACTGGGTGGTGCCGTAAAAATCCCGCAGTACGATGAAGGCCAGATTCCCGCTGACCTCCCGTATGTTTTCCATCCATCCGCTCAGCCGGACCGTTTTCCCGGCGTCTTCAATTCTCAGTTCGTTGCA
>Ga0310786_10003579_pt1 | contig 22482 bp, 14 predicted proteins | sample AusTroGonzalo_MG_FD_203881 | JGI IMG/M metagenome (GOLD analysis project Ga0310786, IMG submission 203881) | Bovine rumen microbial communities from tropical cattle in Woodstock, Queensland, Australia - Gonzalo_03 (v2) (version 2) | ecosystem: Host-associated > Mammals > Digestive system >...
AGGCGCCGGCTCCATGATGGGCCGTCACGACGCTGATGGCGGACCGTACAGCAACTACGTCGGCGTCGGCATTGCCAGCATCCGCAACACCGATCCCGCGCCCGCACAGCGCGCCGATCCGGGTATGTATGCCCACACGCTCGATCCGAAGACCGCTCCGGCCTTCCTGATTCAGCACGGCACCGCCGATAACGTGGTTCCGATCGGTTCCTCCAAGGAATTCCGTGACACCGTCGCGAAGTACATCGGCGACGAAAAGGCGATCTTTGAAAGCTTCGAAGGCGCTGCTCACGAAGACGGCCGTTTCTTCGACGAGAAGAACTCCAAGCGCGTCATCGAGTTCCTCGACAAGTATCTCAAGCCCGCGAAATAATCGGACTTCGATGCTGACTTCTCCTGCCGGGCGTTCCCAAGACGTCCGGCGGAGATTCTCGAAAGAGATTTGATTCCGAGCGCTCCGGACCTCAAAATCCGGGGCGCTTTTTATGTGCCCGTACGACTGCAAAAAAAAGACCGGCGGCTGCCGGTCGGGAAGAAAAAAAGCATTAGAAATGCGGGGAGTGTCCGGACGCCAGAGTGCCGTCAAAGGCCCGCGGATTCGATGGCGCGAAGCGTGGCGGAGATGTTGTGGACGCGGAGCGCATGGACTCCGGCGCGGCAGAGTCCCAGCTGAAGCTGCGCCGTGGCTTCGTCGCGGTCGGCGGGGCAGGGGATATTGTACATGCGCCCGATGAAGCCTTTGCGGGAGATGCCGTAGAAAAGGGGATAACCGAGTTTCTTGAACTCGGCGGCGCGGCGGATGAGCGTCATGTTCTGTTCGTCGGTCTTGGAGAACCCGACGCCCGGGTCGAGCATGATGCGGGCGGGGTCGACACCGGCGTGGATGGCCTTTCCCGCCGCATCCAGCAGGAACGCCGAAACGTCGGCGACCAGATCGCCGTAGACGAGGTTTTCCGGGGCCTGCATGGTATCCGGCATGCCGCGCATATGCATGACGATGAGCGCGGCATGATGCGCCGCGACGGCATCGGCCATGGCAGGATCGAATTGCAGCCCGCTGACGTCGTTGATGCAGTCCGCCCCGGCTGCGAGCGCGGCGTCGGCCGCATCGGCCTTCCGTGTGTCGATGCTGAGGAATAGCTCAGGGAAACGCGCGCGGATCAGTTTCAGGGCAGGGAGCAGGCGCCCGATCTCCTCATCCGCGGGAACTTCCTCCGAGCCGGGGCGGGTGGATTCCGCCCCCAGGTCAAGCGCATCCGCTCCGTCTGACACAAGCTGTGCGGCGAAGTCCGCGGCGGCTTCCGGCGAGGTGTTGTGCTGTCCGCCGTCGCTGAAGGAATCCGGGGTGAGGTTCAGAATGCCGAAAAGACGCGGCCGGGCGGGGATGCCCGGCCGCATCGGCTGGTTCATGGATTCGAAGAAGCGGTCAGAACGGGACATTTCCGCCGTCGTCTCCGCCGAGGTCGGCGGGATCGATGTAATCGTCGTCTTCCTCTTCCTCGTTTTTCTTCGGGGCGTCGTCGTCGAAATCGTCGTCTCCGCCGGTCTCTTCCATGACTTCCGTTTCAGCTTCCGCGTCCTCGCGGACGGGCAGAGGTTCGCCGGCAGCGGCGAAAACGCCGGTGTTGGCGTCTTCCTGCTTCGGTTCCTCTTCCTCGACCTGCGCCACGGTGGAAACGCCGATGATGCTGTCGTTCCTGCGGAGATTGATGATGCGTACGCCCATGGAATTGCGGCCGACGAGGCGGATCTCGTCTACGCGGGTGCGGACGACCTGGCCGCGCTGGGTGGTGAGAATGATCTCGTCGCCGTGGTGGACCTTGATGGCGGCCACGACGGTCTCGCCTTCGCCGAGCTTGATGTTGCGGACGCCCATTGCGCCGCGGCCGGTGAGGCGGTAGGTGTCGACGTAGCTGCGCTTGCCCATGCCGCTGCTGGTGACGACGAGCAGCTGGGGCTTGGTGTCGTCTTCGGGGATGGACTCGTCGGAATTGGTATCCTGGGCGGCGTCTTCGGCTTCTTCCGCAGCGGCTTCCTCTTCGGTCTCCGTCGCGGCTTCTTCCAGTGCGACGGCATCGGCGCCGTCCAGCGCGGCGGCATCCTCTACCGCGTCGGCATCGACGTCTGCATCGGAGAGCGTTTCGATGACGGGCGGCAGACCGGTCGCAACGACTTCCATGCCGACCACGTAGTCGCCTTCGAATTTGAATTTGATGCCGTGGACGCCGCGTGCGGCGCGGCCCATCGGGCGGACCTTGGACTCGCTGAAGCGGCACGCCATGCCCTTCGCTGTGGAGAGAATGATCTCGCTGGAGCCGTCTGCGAGATCAGCGGCGATGAGATCGTCGTTCTCCTCGATGACGAGGGCGCGGATGCCGACCTTGCGGAGATTGCGGAAGGCGGAAAGCGGAGTCTTCTTGATGATGCCGTTGCGCGTGGCCAGGACCAGGGAGAGCCCGGGCTGGTCGAACATGGCCCGGTTGACCGTGACCATGGCGCGGATCTGCTCGTCCTTCTCGAATTTGATGAGGTTGACGATGGCCTTGCCGTTGCCGGTACGGGCGCCTTCCGGGATGTCGTAGACGTTCAGCCAGTACATGAAGCCGCGGTCGGTGATGAAGAAGATCAGATCGTGGCTGTCCGCGCTGAAGAGGCGGGCCACATGGTCCTCCTCCTTGGTGCTCATGCCGATGACGCCCTGGCCGCCGCGGTGCTGTGTGCGGTAGGTGTCGGCGGGGACGCGTTTGATGTATCCGGTGTCGGAAACGGTGATGATGCAGGAATGGCGCGGGATGAGATCGGCGATGTCGATGTCGCCATCGTCGTAAGTGATTTCGGTGCGTCTGGGATCGGCGTACTTGTCGCGGATGGCGGCGAGTTCGGTCTTGATGAGTTCCATGCGTTTTTCGCGGCTGGCGAGGAGTTCCTCCAGTTCCGCGATGCGGCGCATGATCTCGTTGTACTGCGATTCCAGCTCGTCGACGGCGAGGTTGGTGAGCTGGTGGAGACGCATGTTCAGGATGGCCGCGGCCTGGATGCTGTCGAGTTCGAAGCGGGCCATGAGCGCCTTGCCTGCGGATTCGCGGTCGCGGGACTCTCGGATGATCTTCACGACTTCATCGATGTTGCGGACGGCGATGAGGAGTCCGGCGAGGATGTGGGCGCGTTCGCGGGCCTTGCGGAGCTCGAATTCGGCGCGGCGGGTCACGACCTCGAACCTGTGGTCGATGAACGCCTGGAGGATCTGGATGAGGTTCATGACACGCGGACGGTTGTGGTCGACCACGAGCATGTTGCAGCCGAATGCCGTTTCAAGCTGGGTCGTGGCGAAGAGCTGGTTCAGGACCACGCTGGCCATGGCGCCGCGCTTGATGTCGATGACGATGTGGATGCCGATTTTCTTGTTGGACTGGTCGCTGAGGCCGGAGATGCCGGTCACGCGCTTTTCCTTCACGACGTCGGCGATCTTCTTGACGAGGAGTTCCTTGTTCAGTGCGTAGGGGATCTCGGTCACGATGATCTGTTCGCGGTCGTTCTTCTCCACGATCTTGGTCTTTGCGCGGATCTTCAGGACGGCGTGTCCGGTCTCGTAGAGGGCGCGGACGGGGTTGATGCCGCAGATGATGCCGCCTGTGGGGAAGTCCGGGCCGGGGAGGTACTGCATGAGGTCGCGGACAGTGGCGGTCGGATTCTCCATCAGGTGGATTGTGGCGTTCACCACTTCACCGAGATTGTGGGTCGGGATGTTCGTGGCCATGCCGACGCCGATGCCGACGCTGCCGTTCACCAGCACGTTGGGGAACTTCGCCGGGAGGACTTCGGGTTCCTTCGTCTCCTCGTCGAAGGTCGGGATCATGTTGACCGTTTCCTTTTCGATGTCGGCGAGAAGCTCCTCCGCGATGCGTTCCATGCGGCACTCGGTGTAACGGTAGGCTGCCGGCGGGTCGCCGTCGATGCTGCCGAAGTTGCCCTGGCCTTCGATGAGCGGGGTGCGCATGGAGAAGTCCTGCGCCATGCGGACGAGGGTGTCGTAGACGGACGCGTCGCCGTGGGGATGGTAGCTGCCGAGCACATCGCCGACGACCTTGGCGCATTTGACCGTCTTGTGGGACTTGGTCAGGCCGCGCTGCCCCATGGCATAGAGGATGCGGCGGTTGCAGGGCTTCATGCCGTCGCGGACGTCCGGGATGGCACGGCCGACGTTCACGCTCAACGAGTACTGGAGGTACGCGGTGTGCATGATGTCTTCGATGTTGATCGGGAACACATTGTGAGGAGTATCGGACATGCTGGAGACCTTTCAGGAAAAAAGGTGTTGTTTGTGTTTTTTATATTAATATAATATACCACGCCGACAGCGTTTTTTCAAGCGCGCGTGTGCGCGTGTGCGAGGAAAAATCACGAAAAAAAGTTAAAATCGCCGGAAACGGCCTTTCCGGGCGATTTGACGCTATGTTTGAATATGAATAATTTTCAAAACAAGTGCGGCATGCGGACGGAACTTTACGCAACTTTTTTGAGAAAATGACTGTACCGCGCTTGAATTTTCGCCTTTCGGCAGTATCTTAATATCCGTAGTCTTTCCTGTGCGGGCGTAGCAAAATGGTTATGCTCCAGCTTCCCAAGCTGGCTACGCCGGTTCGATTCCGGTCGCCCGCTCCATTTTTTTGCCTTCATTCCCGCTTTTCCCCTTTTATCCTAAAAAATCACCCGCGGGACGTTTTGTGTCCGCGAGCGACGAAATGTGCTGTCTGAGCGGCAGGGATACGCCGGGCGCTATTCGGATGCCGGACCCGGGCCGTTGATGTCGATGTCGGCATCGAAATCGCTTTCCCAGTCGTTCTCCCATCTCCTCTGCATGACGAAAGTGGGCTCCAGGGGGCATGTAAGGCGTTTCTGATGCAGGTCGTCGCTGTCCGTGTAAGTGCAGACGGGGTACCTGAAGTCGTCCCATTTTGCCGGAGATGCGAGCGCGATTCCGCCCATCTGGAAAAAGCCTTCCGCAAAGCCTTCCTTGTGATGGACGCGGTATTCCAGCGGCTCCGGAGCGCGGAAATACAGAAGGACGTCGTCCTCCCCCTCGAAAATATACTCGCCCTTCGGGATAAGGACAGTTTTCTTTTCCAGGGGATTCTCCCCGTATTCAAAAAGCATTTCCCGGTTGACGGTGAGGTGGCGTGCCACCCGCGGAGCATGGACATTGGAACGCGGTATGGTGCCGTCGGAACTGACTTGAGAACAGGCTGGCAGGAGCGCAAGAAGCGCAAGGGAAAGGGCAAGCAGCGCGGATCTCCGGCCAGGGAAGCCCCGGAGACGTCCGGAAGAACGGCGTGCCGCGCATGGCGCACCGGAAGCGGATGGACTGATGCGTTTCATGGAACAGCGGAGATTCGCGTACTTGTTGTTTCCTTTGCGGAAGATCACTTGGAAGCCTTCTTTGCGGTCTTCTTCGCGGGTGCCTTCTTCGCGGCCGCGGGCTTGAGCGCAAGTGTGGCCACGGAGCAGGGGGGCAGCTCGAAGAGGATCTTGCCGCCCTTGACGACGATGTCGAGTTTGCGAAGCGCGATCGCGTTCGGCTTTTTGAAGGTGTTGAGAGCGTGGATGTCGCCGTTGCCGAGGATCTCGCCGGAAACGGATGCGGCATCGAAGCCCCAGACGTCCAGTTCGACGGGGAGCGCCTTTTCCGCATGGATGTTGGCGGCGCTGACGTGCAGGACGCCGTCCTTGACGGACGCGGTGTGCGTGATCGACTGAAGCTTGCTGCCGTCGATGGGCGCGGCCTGTGCGAAGGTCTCCACGCGGTCGGCGTCCTGGTGGACCTTGTAGAGGTCGAAGACGTGGCAGGTCGGAGTGACGAGCATCTTTTCGCCTTCGGTCAGGATCATGGCCTGGAGCACGTTCACGAGCTGGGCGATGTTCGCCATGCGGACGCGGCGGTTGTGACGGTGGAAGATATTCAGGGAGATTGCGGCGACCATGGCGTCGCGCATGGTGTTCTGCTGGTGGAGGAAGCCGGGGTTGGTGCCTTCCTCGACGTCGAACCAGGTGCCCCACTCGTCGACGAAGAGGCCGACGCGCGCATCAGGATCGTACTTGTCCATGACGACGGACTGCGCTTTGATGATGTTTTCGATGTTGCTTGATTTCTCGAGCGTGGTGTAGTATTCCGGCACATCGAACTTGGTCGCGGAACCCTTGTGCTCCCACACGCCGGGCACGGTGTAGTAATGGAGCGTAACGGCGTCGAGCCACTGTCCGGCGCTCTGCATCAGGACCTCGGTCCAGTTCAGGTCGCCGCCGTTTGCGCCCGCCGCAATGCGAACGAGTTTGTTGTCGCCGTAATCGCGTGCATAGGTGGTGTAGCGGCGGAACTGGTCGGCGTAGTATTCGGGACGCATGTGGCCGTCGCCCCAGGGCTCGTTGCCGAATCCCCAGAACTTGACGCCCCACGGCTCCTTGCGGCCGTTCTTGCGGCGGAGTTCGGTCATCGGTCCCTGGACTTTGGCGTTCAGGTACTCGATCCACTGTGACATTTCCTGCACAGTACCGCTGCTGATGTTGCCGTTGATGTACGGTTCTGCGCCGATGAGTTCGCAGAAGCGCAGGAATTCATGCGTGCCAAAGGAATTGTCCTCGGTGACGCCGCCCCACGTGTCGTTCACGATGCACGGACGCTGGGAAAGCGGTCCGATGCCGTCGCGCCAATGGTAGCAGTCCGCGAAGCAGCCGCCGGGCCAGCGGAGGTTCGGGATGCGGATCCGGCGAAGAACATCGATCACGTCCTTGCGGACGCCGTCGATGTTCGGGATCTTCGACTTTTTCCCGACATACAGGCCGTCGTAGATGCAGTGGCCGAGATGTTCGGAGAACTGGCCGTAGACATGGCGGCTGATCCGCCCCTGGAGATTACTGGCGTCGACGATAAGTTTCACGTTGAAAAACCTTTCTGTTCGTGTTTGTTGGAAACAAGTGGTCATGTAAAAACAAAATAAGATACATCCATCCGCGGAAAAATCAACCGGAAATCAGGCGAAAAACGCGGGAACGGGGAAAAAAACGCCCGGATCCTCCGTTCCGGCCGGAAGCCGGAAACGTGATATCCGGGCGGGATCTTTCTGGGCGGATGCGCTGGGAAGATCAGTCTTCTTCGTAGTCTCCGTAATCGTCGTATTCGTCATCATCCGAATTGTTCGTGGATGCATCGAATTCGACGGTCTCGCCAGTCTCGTTCTCATCGGATTCCGCTGCTTCGGCGGCTCTCTTTCTTTCCGCTTCCTCGGCGGCTTTTCTTCTTTCCTCTTCCAAGGCGGCTTCGATCGCCGAGATCATGTCATCATGCTTTTTCTTCAGTTCGTCGATCTTGTCGTTCATGCCGTTCTTAGCCGCAAACGCTTCTTCGGCGGAGCCGGCGTTCTTCACGTTTTCAATGCTCTCGGAGTACTCGATAAAGGATTCCACGAAGGCTTCCTTTTCCTCTTTACACATGACCGTTTTCTTCTTGATGCTGCCGTCTTCCTGCACCTCTTCTTTCTCCTGCTCCGCCTCCTGGAGCTCAGCCATGGTTTCCAGAACCGATTCGTAAATGCCCCGCGGCAGGACCTTTGCGGCGTCGCGGAAATAGACGGAGTTGTCATTGAGGCGCTGGATCACGCGCGGCAGCACGATGTCGTCCTGCTCGCGCCAGTCGATCAGGTAGGAAAACGTGGAATCGTCGTCGAGCTTGAGGTCGAGACGGGAGATGGTCTTCTCCTCGAGGCTGACAAAGATCGACATGGCGACGACCGGCTCGCACATCTGTTTCAGGTTCACGTCGTAGCAGTGACACCAGCGTCTCTGAATGAGGAATTCAAGCGGCTCGCTCGTGACCTTGGGCTTGATCTCTACGAATTTCTTGTCTTTCTTCTTGCCGTTCTTGTCCAGATTTGCCTCGTTTTCGATCTGGGCGATCGCGGGGTTTTCGCCGTCTTCAAGCTTGTCGTAGCAGCGGAGCGTCACGGAGTCGGCGATGCGCTTGAAATCCGTGGCGAAGGCATAGATGATACGGGCATCATAGGGAATGTTGGGCTGGATGCCGTTTGTGAAGGGGTCGAACGTGAAAGTCTCGATCTTGTCGCCGACGATCCTCGTGAGCGAGCGGGACAGACGGTCGACAATAAAGCTCATGTTGATCTCCTGCGGCCCTGCGAGGTCCATGGAGATCACGTCGATGAGTCCTGCGGATTTGATGAAGGAAAACTCCGAGAAATCGTCTTTCGCCTGCTGAGATGTGAAAACAGGAAGTTTCACCTCATCCTTTTCGTTGAACTCGTTCAGGCGGCGTTCGATGTACGCATTGATCTGGTCGTAGTAGTTTTCGTTGGCTTTTTCCTCGGCGGTTTCCTCGGCCTTTGTCTTGGTTTTTTTGCGGACGCCGTAAAAGGCTTCGGCTTCATCCGAGGGCGACTGGCAGGAGACTGTCATGAGACCGGCGGCGATTCCGGTCAGGAGGAGGATGGACTGAAGTTTCATAAGAATATCCTGTTGTTAAAGCTGGAAAGCGTTGATTAGCCGTTTGAATCGGGGAGCCGGAAAAGCTCGTCCGGGAGTTCGGGGTTGATCTTGACGTCGCGGATGATGCACTGGACGGGCGCGCCGTCCCCGGTCGAGCTGACGAGGCGGGAGGGATACGTCACGTTGGAAATGGTCTTGTATTCGGGGAACACGGTGGAGACTTCCTGCCCGGCGGCCATGCGGACCTTAAGTCCGGTCCAGAGGCGGCTTTTCGGGTCGGTGTTCACGATGCAGGACTCCACGCCGGAAACCCCGTTCAGGCGAACCCAATAGACGTAGCGGTCGGCGCCGGAAGCGCTGCGGACGCTGCGGTCGGCGGACGAAATGACGGCGGCGGGAGACAGGACAAGTCCGGCGAAGAAGCGGGCCATTACCGTGTCGGAATCCTCGACGGAGGTCGTCTTGCCGTTTTCGATCCTGACGGCCTTGTCGCCGTTGATCACGATGGAGACTTTCCTGGCCGCGCCCTTGTCGTCCTGCCATGTGTAGTCGCGACGGATCATGTCGTCCGAACGCATCATCACTTCGCAGGTGAAGGGCAGGGCGCCGTCCTGCGTGTAGTCGGCCAGATAGGACGCCGAGGTCGGCGGCACGGAGGAAACGACCAGCGGAGATTCGGCGGCGAGTTCGGGACCGGTCACCGTAGTATGGCATGCGGAGACAAGCAGGGACAGAGCGGCGGCGAACCCCGCAAGCAGGATTTGTTTTGCGCCGGTCATGGTCCTGTTGTCTCCTTTTCTGGTCTTTCCGAATCCTGTTATGCTCAGCCGAGGACCTTTTCGTCGAGGTATGCGCGAAGTCCTTCGATCGGAATGCGTTCCTGGGCCATAGAGTCGCGTTCGCGCACGGTCACGGCGTTGTCTTCGAGCGAATCGAAGTCGAAGGTGACGCAGTACGGCGTGCCGATCTCGTCCTGGCGGCGGTAGCGCTTGCCGATGTTTCCGGTCACGTCCAGCTCGGTGCGGTAACGGCCGAGGAACTTCTCCTGGAGGTCCTGTGCGTTCTGATTGAGCTTCTTGGAGAGCGGGAGGAACGCGACCTGGACCGGTGCGACCGTGGCGGGGAAGTGGAGCACCACGCGAACGTCGTCCTCCATACCTTCCTTCTGGGTCGGGGCGCGGTCTTCGTCGTAGGCGTTGCAGAGCACGGCGAGGACCATGCGGTCGAGGCCGACGGAGGTCTCGACGACGGTCGGCAGATAGCGGGTGTTGTTGGCCTGGTCGAGGTACTGGAGATCCTGTTCGGAGAACTGCTGGTGCTGGGACATGTCCCAGGTGCCGCGGTGGTGGATGCCTTCGAGTTCACCCCAGCCGAACGGGAATTCGTATTCGATGTCGACTGCCGCCTTGGCATAGTGGGCGAGCTTGTCGTGCGGATGCAGGTGGAGCTTTTCGACCGGGAACTTCAGCACGTTCAGGTAGAAGTTCCAGCGTTCCTGACGCCAGTACTCGAACCATTCCATCGAGCCTTCGTCCGCGCAGAAGAACTCCATTTCCATCTGCGAGAATTCGCGGGAGCGGAAGGTGAACATGCGGGGCGTGATCTCGTTGCGGAACGCCTTGCCGACCTGGGCGATGCCGAAGGGCAGCTGCATGCGGGTGGCGATGCGGATGGAGTGGAAGTCCAGGAAGATCGGCTGGCAGGTCTCGGCGCGGAGATACGCGATGTGCTCCTCGTCGAAAACGGGGCCGACGTAGGTCTTCATCATCAGGTTGAACTCGCGCGGCGGGGTGAGGTCCTTGGATCCGCAGTTCGTGCAGGTGGTCGGGTCGGGCATCTGGTCCACGCGGAAGCGCGTCTTGCACTTCTTGCAGTCGCACATGATGTCGCCGAAACGGTCCACATGGCCGGAGGCCTTCCAGACTTTCGGGTGGCAGATGATGGAGGAGTCCAGACCGACCACGTTGTTGCGTTTCTCGACCATGTAGAGCCACCACTGGCGTTCAACCGCGCGCTTCAGGGCGATCCCGTAGGGACCGTAGTCCCAGAAACCGTTGAAGCCGCCGTAGATTTCGGAGCTCTGAAACACGAAGCCGCGCCGTTTGCACAGGCTGACGATTTTTTCCATACAGGTATCAATCGGTTGTTCCGACATAATTTCCGTTCACTTTCGATTTTAGGTTTTGGAAACAAAAATGCTTCTCTCAATATACCCCGCCTTTGCTGAAAAAGCAAAATGTTTTTCTATCTTTTTTATAAAAAAGGCGCGAAAACGCTTATTTTTTCCGCGTGACCGTGAAAACGACAGTGTCGGACGCGGAATCTTCCGTGCGGACTGCGTCCACACGGTGCGTTCCCGGCGCAAAGGAGACCTTATCCGTGACCTCAGCCTGAAACACGCCGTCCACGAACCACTGCACCCCGGGCCCGGCGCTCAATTCCAGCTTGACCGATACGCCATCTTCCGCGAGGTACACGGAGGGCATCGGGGAGACGATGCGGAACGTCTTTCCTGCGGACGATCCGGGGGAACACGCTTTGCAGACGGCCAGCGGGATGCCAGCGGGCTTTACGGCCTGCTCCGTGTCCTTGCAGTCCGGCGAGGCCGTGAGCCCGCTTGCGGCGCAGATGTCGACGGTTTCCAGCGCGTCCTCCTTCGGCCAGATGCTCCGGAATTGCGTGAAATCGTATTTTGTGGCGGCGAGTGAGAGGATTTCCCCGGCCGCCGGTGCGGCGGACGTGCCTCCGACCAGGGCTTCCGAGGACGCGCCGTCCTTATTGCCGAACCACACCCCGACAGTGAGTGTCTCCGTGCAGGCAAAACACCATGCGTCGCGGAGGCCGTTGCTGGTTCCGGTCTTCCATGCCGCTTTCCCCTCGAACCCGGACAGAGGGAGCGATGTCATCATTTGCAGGACCGTCTGGCAGGTTCCATCGGAAAAGATGCGTTTCCCGGCGGCCTCGGGGCGGTCCGGATCGTGGCGGAAGAAAACGGGACGCATGGTGCCGCCGGTGGCAAGAGCGCGGTAGGCGTTGGCAAGATCGAGCAGGGTGTGCCCGGCGCTGCCGAGCGCCATGGAGAGTCCGAAGTTTTCCGCGCGGCGTCTCGGAACAAGGATGTTCAGCCGTCCGGCGAGTTCGACGATGCGGGCTTCTCCGAGCTCGGCGGCCAGCCGGATCGCCGGGGTGTTCAGGGAATGGGCGAGGGCGTAGGACGCCTTCACCGGCCCGCGGAACGATCCGTCGAAGTTGCCCGGGGCGTAGTCTCCGTAGCGGACGGGTGCGTCCAGCAGGCGCGTGTCCGCAGTGATGAGTCCGCCTTCGACGGCCTCGGCGTAGAGGAACGGCTTGAGCGTGGAACCGGCGGACCGGACCGCGGTGGCGGCATTGAACTGGCCTCCGTCCGGGGCGTTGAAGTCGAGCGTGCCGAGGAATGCCAGCACTTCGCCGGTTGCATTGTCGAGCACGACTGCGGCTGCGTCGCGAACTCCTGGCAGGGCATCGCGGCGGCGTTTCAGGACGGCCTGAATGTCACGCTGGAATCCTGCGTCGATGGAGCCGATGACCGCTTCGCCCTGCGTCGGGGACCAGCCCTTGGCCTGTTTCTCCGCACGGGCGCGGCGGACCGCATGGATCGTCTCGTCCGGGACCGCTTTGAACTCGAAATCGGCAGGCTGGGCGAAGTCGCGATAACGGAGTGGCTCGGAGTCATAGATCGTCTTCGCTTCCTCTTCCGTGATCAGTTCATGATGCACGAGCAAATCCAGCACGATCTTCTGGCGTTTCTTCGCCGCCTCGGGGAAATGCTTCGGGTTGTAGCGGTTCGGCTTCTGCGGGACGCCGCAGAGCAGGGCGGCTTCCGCCCGGTTCAGCTGCGACGCATGCAGCCCGAAATAATACCGTGCCGCCGCCTCAATGCCGTAGATCTTGCCGCCGCAGGGGATGCGGTTCAGGTATTCGGTCAGGATCTCGTCTTTTGTGTAGAGCTGTTCCAGGCGGCGCGCCATTGCAGCCTGCTTGAACTTGCGGACCAGGCTCGGTCTGTGGTCGGCCAGCGCGAAACCGGCGAGCTGCATGGTGATGGTGGACGCACCGGAAATGATGCGCATGTTGCGGACATCCTGCCACAATGCGCGCAGGATCGCGGAATAATCGACCCCGCCGTGTTTGTAGAACGCGTAGTCCTCGGCGGAAAGCATGATGGAGACGGCGCATGGGGCGATCTCGTCCAGGGCGACCGGGAACCGCCATTCGTAGTCATGCGTGGTCTCGTAGAACACCGGACGCCCGGTCCGGTCAAGATACGTGTGCGATGGCGTGATCTGCCTCAGGCGGATCATCGGATCGGCCACGAAGTAGGGAGCGGCAAACCAGGCCGCGAGTGCGGCTGCTGCAAAAACGAGGAAAGCCGCCGCAGCGACGCGAACGGCTTTCCTGTTGAAGAATCTGAAGAGGCGGGCCCTCATTTCACCTCGAAGACATCCTGCCCGGCGGACGGGATGAACGTGCCGTTCATGTCAGGATCGTACATGGCCTCGGCGTGGAGCGCGGGGATGATGAATTTGCCGGGTGTGACGGCGCGGACTGTGTAGATGGCGTACGCGGAGTGATAGAGCGTGCCGAACGCAAGGAAGCGGTCGTCGCGCTTTTCCGTGCGGTCGAAACAATGGCGTTTGTCGATCTTGAGGTTCTTCGGGATGCGACCGGAGAAGTCCATGCGCGTTGCGAGGACTTCGTCTTCGATTTCAAGCCCTGCGGGGAGGATGTCGGAGACGACGAGGTCCTCGACTACGTCCGGCGCGTCCACCGTGATGCGGACGAACGCTAGTTCGCCGTGTTTAAGGGAGGTGACCGGATGGCCTTTTTCGTCGAAGATCTGGCGGTTGAGCTTGATCGGGCCCGTTGCTGACTGTGCATTCTTCGGCACGCCCTTCACAACGGCATGCACGAAGAAGTCGGAATCGCCGGAGTTGCCGATGACGGTCTTGCCGGAGGCGTCAAGGCCGGCCTGAGCGAAGGTTTTACCCGCGATGGACTGTTTTTCCTTTTCGGGTGCCGCGAAGGTGCCGGCGAGCTCGGCTGGCGGATAGTATTCCGCGAACGCCGCGAGGCCCATGCTGGCCCATGCGTTGGACTGCGTGGTGCCCCAGCAGTTGCCGTCCTGACGGATGCGTCCGGCGAGGAATGTCGCGAGCCTGGCGGCGGCATCTCTGCTTCCCTTCGGGTCGCACTTCATGAGAACATCCAGCACCATGCCGGCGCGGGATGCTGTGTCGTTCATGCCGACCGCGGGCGACTTGCCGTAGAGCCACGAAGTGTCGGAGAGCGACTGGCGGAGCGTTTCCGCGCCTTCCCCTGCGTAACCGCCGCGGATGAGGGCTGCGGAGGCCAGAAACTGTGCGAATCCGGGCCTGCTCCCGGCCAGGATGTTACGCGCGGGGATCACGAAATCCTTATTTCCGGCGGCGGCCAGTACATAGACGGCATAGGCTCGGAGTTCAGGCGAGTAGGTGCCCGCACTGTTCGCGAGGCGCAGCAGATAGGCCGTGACGCTGTTTTTGATCGTATTGTCCACGGAGATCAGCTTGGCCGCCTGCGCCTCGAAGATGAAGTGCGCGGCATAGACCGTGCCTTCCGGCCATTCCCGGCGGACATCCGGCCACATGGAGAACGCGCCGTCGCCGGCGAGCATGTTCAGAATGCGGGCATAGGCGGCGGGGATCTTCGGCTGCATGGTCTTCGCGATCTCGGCGTCGAGCAGGCCGCTCTTCACCAGCGACTGCGCCGCGACGAACGGGAATGCTCCGGAAACGGTCTGCTCCAGGCAGCCGTAGGGATATTCGTTGAGCCATTCGAGCGCGTCCTTCACGCCGATGGCGGGCGAGGAGGAGACGGAAAGCGAGGCATTTTTCACGGAGATGAACTCGGCGGGCAGATCAAGCGTGAAATCCTTGCCGGGGGCCACGGTCACGAACTTCGTGACGGTCTGCGGCGGGTTGGGCTGACGGACTGTGAGGTAGACTGTTTCCGTGCGGGTCTCGGCGCCGACGGAGAGCGTGGCGGCGATCGTGCCTTCGCCGAGCTCGTCCGTGGTCTTTACGCGGAAGGAAACGTCCTTGGTTTCGCCGGCTTTCAGCGCGTCGATGCGGGGCTCGCCGCCCAGGATCTGGAGCGTGTCGGGCAGGGCGAGCGTGAACTTGACAGCGCCATCCCTTGCATCATGGTTGAACGCGCGGACGGTAATGACCGCTTCGTCGCCGGGGGCGAGTACGCGAGGGGCGGAGACCGTGAGTCCGACCGGGGACCGGACGATGACTTCACGTTCGCCGGAACCGACGGCATCCGCTCCGCTTGCGACGGCCATGAACCGGAGTGCGCCGGAGTGGTCCGGAATCTTGACTTTGAGCGTGGCGGAGCCGGATTCCGGGATCTTGACCACGGGTTCGATGATGCGCACTGCATCCTTCATCTTCACGAGGGACGCCGCGAGCGCTGCGCCGGCATCGTCGCCGCCGCCGATGGCGCCGTCCGGACTGAGCTTGAGATTCGGGAAGAATTTGCTGTAGCTCTCGCTCATGCTGATGAACGAGTCATCCGACTGGCAGAAGAACTTGAAGATGTCGGGTGTCTTGAACCCGGTGAGCGCGAGGACGCCTTCGTCGACTGCGAAGAGGCAGACTTGAGCGCCTTTCTTTTCGCCTGCGGGCGTGGCCAGCGAAATCGTCACATCGGCCTCGGTTTCGGGACGGACGATGCCGGGGACCGTGATGTCGACGTTGAGCTTGTGTGCGGCGGAGTGGTCCACCACAAGTTCGGCATTGCCCGAGGAACGGATATATTCGCCGTCCTGTTTGCCGACGAGGATCAGGGCGACATGGTAGGTCCCGTTCAGACAGCCTTCCGGGATCTTCGCCTCGATCGTATTTTCGCCCGCCTTGACGGAGACGGCTTCCGCGTTATCCAGCCGGAGTCCGGCCTTGACGACGAATGCCTCGCCGTCGACCGGGCTGGTGAACGTGAGCTTCGCGGTCTGGCCGGGGGTGTACGTCTTCGCGTCGGTCTTGAACACGAGTTCGGACGGGTCGCCGGTGCGTCTGCCGGATTCGCCCGCGGAGTGCCACACGTTGATCTTCGTGCGGATTCCGCTGCCGTATTCCGCCACGATGTCGTAGCAGCCGGACGGCAGGTCGAACGCGACTTGCGAGGCGAAGGCGGAGAGGTCGGCGTCCTGAGGAATGGTGAACGTCTTCGCCGCGCCCTCGACTTCGCTGACTGTTTCCTGCCAGCGTCTGCGGTACTCGCCGTAATGCTGCACCAGGACGTAGTCCCAGGAGCGCCTGTAGACCGTGAACGTGATATCGCGGCCTTCGTCGAGCTCGGCTTTCGCGCCCTTTTCAGGCGTCAGCAGAGCCACGTCCAGCACGCATTGTTTCCCCGTGCCTTCCTTCGACTTCAGTCCGATGAACCATCCGGTCGGATAGAGCGTGAAGCAGTCTGTCCCTGAGACGGAACGGCCGCCGGGTTCCTGCACGTCCGCAAAGAGATTGACGCGGACCGGATCGAACGACATGCCGCGGGACCCGAACGAGGGCAGAGAGAATGCGGCTTTGCCGTTTTCGATGGAGCCGGAGGCGGAGAAGTCGTCGAAATTGAAGCGGGAACTGTCTCCGACGGTCCAGTCTTTCCAGTGGTCCGGGTGTTTCCCGTTCGAGGAGCAGCTGAGTACGATCCTGCACGATGCCGAGGGAACAGGCGTGCCGAAATAGTAGTCCGCGGAAAGGATGGTCTGGATCGGTTCCGCCATGGCGACAGCACCCGCGAAACCGCCGGGCAGGGGAGCGTGCTCAAGTTTCGCCTTCACGCGGTCCGGCACATAGGCGCCGACGCGGATACCCGTTTGCCCCCAGACGTCCTGCATGAGTTCGTTCCGCCCGATCTTGACCGTGTAATAGCCCGAAGGGGCGGTATCGGGAATCCTCACCATCTGCGAAAGGAATCCCTGCTCGTCAGCAGGGGCCGTGCAGGAGAAGATCTGGTTTCCGTCGGGAGAGAAGACCGCCAGCGTGACCGGAGTGTTTCCAGGTCCGCCGCTGATCGCCGCAGGCATATGTCCCGGCGCCTTGGAATCGTTCGAGGAATCGTCTTCCATCGGCCTGACCCGGATAAACGAGGCGGCGAGGAAGGATTCTCCGGGACGGACGATGCCGCGTTCCGTGAAGACGAACGCCTTGTACCGTTCATCGCCTGCAGCGACGTGAAGATCGAGGGGGAACCAGGCGAATTCATCGCCCTTGCGGATGCTCACGGAGTAGAGTTCGCCTTTTCCGCGGTCATTGGTCAGGAAATAGGGGGATGAGACTTTGAACATGGCCTTGCCGGTCGAATCGGTCTTCGCCTTTTCGATGAGCTGGTTTTTGCTTGTCGTAAGCTCGACCTCCGCATCGGCGACGGGCGTGCCGTCGGAGATCCGGCGGACGAACACCGGGATGCCGCCCATGGGGTCGGATGCGGTGGCCGCGACCATCGCGAAATCGGTCAGCATGAAGTCCCGGCGTTCGCTCTCCCGGTAGGAATAGTCGCCCCAGTCGGATTTGCGGTCGTATTCGAGCTCCAGGACGTAGTAACCCTGCTGAAAATGCTGTTTGCGGGACGAGTCGGGGGCAGGCGGGCACAGGATGTCGGAGATGTCGAGCATGTGGTTGACCATTTCATTGCTCGGATCGGAGAGTGTGAAGGTCTTTTCTCCTACGAACTCCATGGTGTAGGTGTTGCTGTTCGCATACATGATGCCCAGGTTGTTGTTGAACGCCCTGTAGACTTTTGCCGTGAGCTTCTTGATGTTGCGCGAAGAATACGGGAACTCGATCCTCGTGTTGCTGAGGGGAAACACGCTGCCGTTCGTGAGGAACGAAAGCTTTTCCGTGAGGTCGGGAATCGTGACGTCGAACACGGCGTCGTTTTCCAGCGATGCCTTGCCGTTACGGTCCATGAGGCCTTTTTTCACGCGGACGCGGTACTTGACGCCGTGCTTGAAATCGCCGTTGACGGTGATGGAGGAGCCGGAGGTGTAGAGCGAATAATTGGCGACCGCGGGTGTGAACTCGATCGCCTTTTTGGAAAGCGAATTCTGAAGGGAAGACGGCGACGTGAAATAGATGTTGAGCTCGTCGTCGTATTTGTCATAGCTGGCGGACCTGAACGTGATGGAGGAGATCTGCGCGGCGGATGCGGATTTTGCCGAGGCGGGCTTCGCCGCCGTGACGGCGGATCCTGCGGCAGGGGATGCTTCCGGGGAGATCGTCTGTTCGGACTGAGGCTGGCTGTCTTCCTGTTTCTGGCTTCCGGGACGGATTCCCTTCGCGCGCTGGTGCTGAACGATGTTGTACGTGACGGACGCTGCGAGCGCGAGGGCGATGGCGGTGGTGACATTGACTGCTTTTTTCATCTTCTGTTTTTTCCTGAAAAATAAAAAAATGGGAAAGAAAAATGGGGGGAGGGAGAGGAACGCATAAAAGATACACGAAAGGCGTGAAAAATCAAGCGCGAAAATCCCGAAAAATTCAAAAAATAAACCAAATTCCGGGCGTGAGTCGAATTGCTAAAAAATTAAAAATACGACATGAAAAATGTCACAGTTCTTATAATATGGCAGGGATCCGAAACCCGAAAAACGAGACATCAATCCGTGATGTCGGCATATGTGAAACGCAGGACTTTCGCGAGGTCTGCGGGCGCGATCTCGATCTGATAGCCGATCTTGCCCGCGCTGAAAAAGATCACGTCCAGTTCAGCCGCGGACTCGTGGATCACGGTCTTGAACTGCTTCTTCATGCCGATGGGCGAGCAGCCGCCGTGAATATAGCCCGTGAGGGGGAAAAGTTCCTTCGACTTGATCATCTCGATGGATTTCCCGTTCACCGCCTTCGCCGCTTTCTTCAGATTGAGCTCGGAATCGACCGGGACCACGAAGACGAAATGCTCGCCTGATTTCTCGACCGTGACGAGCGTCTTGAAGACATGTGCGGGGTCCTGAGCGAGCGCGGCTGCAACTTCGAGCCCGGAGACAGCGCCGGAATCGACGTAGCAGTGATGGCGGAACGGAACTTTCGCCTGTTCCAGAATACGCATCACATTTGTTTTGAAATCGGAAGCCTTGCTCATGATGATTCTCCGTCGGTCGGATCAGAAAGAAATACTATACCGCACAATGCCGTTTTTTGCAAGCGGGATGTGCGGAAAATGAGGAGGCAAACCTGCAAAAACGGCGCGCGCGTCTTGAAAAAACCGGAAAACGCTGTACATTAAACTGGCAGCAACTCATAAAAAACAGCCTGCATCGCGATCGCGGCGCAAAAGAAATCATTCACATGACGGAAAAACAGAATCAAGCTCAGGAAACAACGGAAGCCCGCGGCGAGCAGAACGCCGCAACAGTTCCCGGGGAGACGTCCCCGTCGAAACTCGCGGACAGCCGGTCTCCGTCCGAAGCCTCGCCGGAGTCTGTCTGGCAAAAAGCGCGGAAGTTTTTTCTGTGGTTTCTTGATTATATACGGTGGGAGGAGCCTGCTCCGCCTCCGTCCGACATCCCGAAGACCGGATGGAAGAAACTCTGGGGCGACTTCAATTCGTTCCTGGACTCCATTGATGAGGTGGGCGAGGCGCAGGAAGCGCAAACAAGGCCGCTGAAGGAACGCATGCGGGATTGCTCCACGCTCTGCCGTTCCAGCGAAGGCCGGAAAAACATGTGGAAGGCGACCGGGGATTTCTGCTGGGTCCTGTTCTTCCGTTGCGCCATTGTGGTCTTTCTGCTTGCGGCGACCACATTCGGCGTGATATGGGGACTGAATTTCTTTGAAGAGCGCCATGTCCCGTTCTACCCGAAAAACCGGGAAGTCGTTCAATACCTCATGGATGAACACGAGACCTTGGAGGCCGTTGCCTTCGGGATGACGACCATGGCGGGAAAAAACGACGACATCCCCCTCGAACGGTTCGGAGAAAAATGCGTCGAGCTGCTTCACCCCGTCAAGGCCTACAGCGACGAATACGGCGTCTACCTCATGACCAGCAAAGACTGGTATTCCGGCGAGCACGGCATTTTCATCGCGCGGGACAACAACGATCTGCCGCCGAAGCTGAGCTGGGGATTGATCAAAGGGCGCGTCTACACCTACACGTTCTTCCACTGAGAGCGAGGGGAAAACGTTTCGCGGAAGGGGGTATTATCCCCGGCGAAACCGTGAAGTCTGCCGGAAAGGATGAGGGGAACCGTCAATCGGCGGATCGGGGGGAGTCCGCATCCGCTTCGAAGTCGTCGTCCCGAGGCGCTTCCACTGGTGTCTGCGAGTTCGCCGCGATGTATTCCGACATCCTGACGAACTGTTCCGGCGTGACGCGTTCCGCGCGGATGTCCGGGTCGACCGAGGCGTCCGCCATGGCTGCTGCGATCAAGTCCGCGCCGAAGACCGAGGCGGCCTGCTTGAACATTTTCTTGCGTCTGTGGGCGAAGGAAGTGCGGGCGAGGCGGGAAAGGATGATGCGGATGTTCTGAGGCGGGACATTCTGTTTGCGGACGAGCGCGAAGAGAGCGGATTCGACCGAGGGTTCGGGATAGAAGACTTCCGGCGGGACCATGCGGACGATGCGTCCCGAGTAGACGGCGGAGATGCGTACGGTGAGGGCGGAATAATCGGCAGTGCCGGGCGCGGCCAGGAATCGTTCCGCGACTTCCTTCTGAAGCATGAGAAGCATGTCGGCGGGGGGCGTTTCGAGGTCGAGGAGCTTTGCGATCACGATGGTGCCGGCGCTGTAGGGAAGGTTGGAGATGACGCGGAAGTCGCCGGGGAACAGTTCATCGTATCTGACGCGGCAGGCGTCGGCTTCGATGAGGTGGAGTCCGAGGGGGACGACCGCGGTGCGGAGATAGGCCGCGATCTTGCGGTCGAACTCGATCGCCGTGACGGATGCGCCGGAGGCGACGAGGCCGCGGGTGATCGCGCCGAGCCCGGGGCCGATTTCGAGGATGGTCTGGCCCGGTTTCGGGTCCGCCTCATGGATGATCTTCGCGCGGAACTGGTCGTCCACAAGGAAATTCTGCCCGAGCCGTTTGCTCGGGGCGATGCCGAGGCGTTCGAGAAGGGGTTTGAGTTCGGCTTTGACCATGGCTCAGTGGTGGTGATGGCCGCAGCCGCAACCGCAGCCGCAACCGCCGGCCTGGGCAGCGGCCATGCAGTCTTTCGACATCTTGCAGGAGCCGAACTCGGTCTTGGAGGCGGCGGCGAAGCGGGAAAGAAGGCGTTTTGCGCCGGAAGCATGGCACTCCGGGCACTCGGGCGCCGGATCGGAGGCGGATTTGAGCAGGGCTTCGAACGTGTGGCCGCACTTTTTGCAGGCGTATTCAAAAATAGGCATAAGTCAGCTCAGTGTTTCTCGAATTTCTTGATCAGCCAGAAGACGAAGAGTGCGAGACCGGTCATGAGGATGAAGAAGAGCGGGAACGATATGTACCAGTATTTGTGGCTCGGGCCGCTCAGGAATTCCGTGAATTCGCTCATGCCGAAGACGCCCGTGAAGAAGGTCGGGATGGCGACCGCGATCACGATAGCGTTCATGTTCTTCATCAGCACGTTCAGGTTGTTGTTGATGATGTTGGACCGTGCATCAACGAGTCCGGAAAGAATCTGGGAGTAGACCTGCGCCTGGTCGAGGAACTGCCTGTTTTCGATTTGCAGGTCCTCCAGGAGCTCGATGTTTTCTTCCGTGAAGCTGAATTTTGCTGCGCCTGCGCGGATGCGCTCGAAGGCGCGGCGGTTTCCGCTGAGTGCGTTCACGTAGTAGACCAGGCTTTTTTCCAGCGTGAACATGTCGAGCAGGTTTCTGCTGTTGTACGACTCGTTCAGCTGGGTTTCGATCTCGTCGCTACACATATTGATGACGCGCAGGTGACTTTCGAAATGGCGGATGGTCTGGGTCAGCACGCGGAGCATGACGTCCTGTTTCGTGTAGACCTTGGTGGCGAATTTGCCGGTGAAAAGCTGGGGAAACTCCTCGTCGATGACCAGCACGACACGTGCTGTGAAGAGGAATATCCCCATGGATTTCACGCGGAAAAGGAAGTTGTCGTCAGCCGAATAGTTCTTCGGGTATTTGAGGATGATGGCGATGTAGTCGTCTTCAAACTCAATACGAGGCGTCTCGTCCGGGTCGATGGAGGACGCCAGCGTGTGCGGATCGATCCCCAGTTCGTCGGTCAGATAGGCGCGCTCCTCCCCGTCGGGCATGACATACACGTCGACGGGGATGGCGCCTGTGTCGGAATGGGCGATGCGGCCATCTAATACGGAATAGCGGTCGAGCATGACGACACCATCCGGTCAGTTCAGTTGTTCTTCTTGAAGTCCTGCATGAAGGTGACGAGGCGTTCGACGCCTTCAAGCGGCATGGCGTTGTAGATGCTCGCGCGGATGCCGCCGACGGAGCGGTGGCCCTTCAGACCGATCATGCCGGCAGCCTTGGCCTCGTCGAGGAACTTCGCTTCGAGTTCTTCGGACGGAAGACGGAAGACGACGTTCATCTTGGAACGGCTGCACGGGCAGACGGGATTGCGGAAGTAGCCGTCGGAACCGTCGATTGCCGCGTAAAGGGTCTCGGCCTTCTTGTTGTTGATGCCTTCGAGGACTTCGAGGCCGCCCATTTCCTTCACCCAGTCGGTGATGAGACCGAAGATGTAGATGCCGAAGGTCGGCGGGGTGTTGAAGAGGGAGTTGTTGTCGATGTAAGTGGCATAGCGCAGCATGGTCGGGACGTTGGCCGGAGTGCGCTCCACGAGGTCCTTGCGGATGATCACGACGGCCATGCCGCTGGGACCGAGGTTCTTCTGCGCGCCGCCGTAGATCATGGCGAACTTGGAGACGTCGACCTTGCGGGACATGATGTCGCTGGACATGTCGGCGAGCATCGGGACGTTGGCCGGGCAGTTCGGGAACGCCTGGT
>Ga0310786_10003580_pt1 | contig 22481 bp, 16 predicted proteins | sample AusTroGonzalo_MG_FD_203881 | JGI IMG/M metagenome (GOLD analysis project Ga0310786, IMG submission 203881) | Bovine rumen microbial communities from tropical cattle in Woodstock, Queensland, Australia - Gonzalo_03 (v2) (version 2) | ecosystem: Host-associated > Mammals > Digestive system >...
ATTAACACATTTATAAAGTTACTAAAATGTGTCAACCTATTTCAGTATAAGACAACTATGTAATCAGCAGTGTTAACTATGTAATCAACACTGATGATTCATCTTTACCAACCCTCTCTTTCTGTTTTTCATCCCTATCCCTTCACTTTTGCCCCTAGCAAAGATTATGTCTCTACGAAGCCATTTTCCGCCCTAACCACATCTTTTTTTATAACTTGCTAAAAAAATGTCCCTAATATTTGGAGGTATCAACTATTGTAGTTACCTTTACACGATTATTAAAATGCCTAAGTAGGCACCAAAACTAAATACCTTATGAAAAAAATAATAAAAAATATATATAATGACTCACAAATGGAATATTTTGCCTATATCTCCCCAACAGGTAGAGGCAAGCCAACAGCTTGCCAAAGACCTGGGAATGAGCCAGATATTGGGCAGACTTTTGGTAGAGCGAGGTATTACGACGGTGGCGGAGGCGAAGAAATTCTTCCGTCCTTCGTTATCTGAATTGCTCGACCCATTTCTGATGAAGGACATGAATCTTGCAGTGGAGAGGCTTAACCTCGCCATGGGACGCAAGGAACGTATCCTCATCTATGGAGATTATGACGTAGACGGTACTACGGCTGTAGCACTCGTTTACAAGTTTATCCAACAATTCTACTCGAATATCGATTACTATGTGCCCGATCGATACGAGGAGGGGTATGGCGTCACGTTCAAGGGAGTGGATTATGCCTTTGAAACGGATGTCAAGTTGGTTATTGTGCTCGATTGTGGCATCAAGGCAGTGAAGGAAATCGAGTATGCTAAAGAGAAAGGCATTGATTTCATCATCTGCGATCATCATGTACCCGACGATGAACTGCCCGACGCTGTGGCTATCCTCAATGCCAAACGTCGTGACAACACTTATCCCTATGAGCACCTTTCTGGTTGTGGGGTAGGATTCAAGTTCATGCAGGCATTTGCCATAAACAATGGCATAGATTTCCACAACCTTATTCCAATGCTCGACCTCTGCGCTGTGAGTATAGCGAGCGACATTGTACCCATCATGGGCGAAAACCGCATTCTGGCTTATCACGGATTGAAACAGCTCAACAGCAATCCGAGTGTGGGACTTAAGGCCATCATCGATGTGTGCGGACTCAATGAGAAGGAACTTACCATGGGTGATATCGTGTTCAAGATAGGACCTCGCATCAATGCCAGCGGACGCATACAGAACGGCAAGGAAGCTGTGGACCTGCTGATTGAGAAAGATTTCTCCACTGCCGTAGAGAAAGCGAATACCATCAATCAATACAATGAGACGCGCAAGGATCTGGACAAGACCATGACTGAAGAGGCCAACAAGATTGTGGCTGGGCATCTCGACCTCAATGACAAACATTCCATCGTACTTTACAACCCAGAGTGGCATCGTGGGGTCATTGGTATCGTTGCTTCCCGCCTCACCGAAGTCTTCTTCAAACCATCGGTGGTTTTGACCCAGACAGGTGGATTAGCCACAGGATCTGCCCGTTCTGTCACAGGTTTCGATGTGTACAAGGCAGTGGAATCTTGTCGCGATTTGTTGGAGAATTTCGGCGGTCACCCCTACGCAGCCGGTCTGTCGATGAAGGTAGAGAATGTACCTATCTTCCGCGAGCGTTTTGAGGCGTTTGTGGCAGAACATATCACTTCAGAGCAGATGATTTCCGTCATCGACATCAATGCTGAAATCGACTTTAAGGATATTTCCAACAAGTTCTACCAGGATTTGAAGCGCTTCAATCCTTTCGGACCTTTCAACGAAAAACCCGTATTCTGCACGCACAATGTATATGACTATGGCACCAGTAAGGTGGTGGGACGAGGGCAGGAGCACATAAAGTTGGAATTGGTGGACAACAAGTCCAATAAGGTCATGAACGGTATTGCCTTTGGCCAAAGTTCACAGGTACGCTATATCAAGACCAAGCGCAGTTTCGACATCTGCTACACCATTGAGGAGAATACCCACAAGCGTGGCGAAGTGCAGTTGCAAATTGAGGACATCAAGCCGAATCAGGTTTAATGTTCAATGTCTTAAAAAAATACTGGGGCTACGAGTCTTTCCGTGGAGTGCAGGAGGATATCATCCGAAGCATACTCAACGGCAAAGATACTTTGGGTCTGATGCCTACAGGCGGCGGCAAGTCCATCACCTTTCAGGTGCCAGGACTGGTCTTAGAGGGTATTTGTCTGGTGGTTACGCCACTCATTGCACTCATGAAAGACCAAGTACAGAACCTCCGAAGTCGTGGTATCAAGGCATTGGCCGTATATTCTGGCATGTCGCGCGAAGAAATCCTTACAACGTTTGACAACTGCATCTTCGGCGATTACAAGTTCCTCTACATTTCTCCCGAGCGCTTGGGCACAGAACTTTTCCGTACAAAGGTCCAGAAAATGCAGGTGAGCATGATTACCGTCGATGAGAGTCATTGCATTTCCCAATGGGGCTACGATTTCCGTCCTGCCTACCTCAAGATTGCAGAAATACGTGAGCTGTTGCCTGGAGTTCCTGTGTTGGCGCTTACTGCCACTGCTACGCCTGAGGTAGTAAAGGATATCCAGAAACAGTTGCTTTTTCCCCACGAGAATGTGTTCAGCATGAGTTTTGAACGCAAAAACCTCGCTTATATTGTTCGTCGCACAGAAGATAAGCCTCAGGAGTTGCTACACATCTTGCAACACACACAGGGGAGTGCCATCGTGTATGTACGCAACCGTCGTCGTACGAAAGAAACCTGTGAACTACTCCAATCCCAGCACATCACGGCAGATTTTTACCATGCCGGACTGGAGGATGCCGTGAAAGACCTGCGCCAACAACGCTGGAAAAGCGGAGAGAGCCGCGTGATGGTAGCCACCAATGCTTTTGGCATGGGCATAGACAAACCCGATGTACGGGTAGTGGTACACATGGATCTTCCCGATTCGGTGGAAGCCTACTTCCAAGAAGCTGGAAGGGCCGGACGTGACGGTCAGAAAGCCTATGCAGTCCTACTTTACCACCCACAAGACCGTATCATTCTGCGCCGTCGCATCCCTGAGAATTTTCCCGACAAGAAGTTTATTCGCCAAGTATATGAACATGTGCAGTTCTACTACCAGATGGCTATGGGCGATGGACTTGGCTGTATCAAGCCTTTCGATATTGATGATTTCTGCCGCAAGTTCAAACACTTCCCTGTTCACGTCCATAGTGCCCTCAAGATACTCACGCAGGCAGGTTATTTGGAATATACCGACGAGCAGGATAATGCTTCCCGACTGATGTTTCTGCTTCAGCGCGATGAGCTGTATCGCTTACACGAGACCGACAAGGATACCGACCGTCTCATCCAGATGGTGCTTCGATCTTATACGGGAGTATTCTCCGACTATACCTACATCAGCGAGGAACTACTCTCCCTGCGCCTGCACATGGACCGTCAGGACATCTACCAACGACTGCTCCATCTGTCGCGACTGCACATCATCAGCTATATCCCTGGGAAGAAGACACCTTATATCATTTACACGCGCGCACGCGTAGAGCAACACGAGCTGCATTTCTCCAAAGAAATCTATGAGAAGCGCAAGGAACGATTGGAAAAGCAATTAGATGCCATACTCCACTATGCCGAAAACGATGTCACCTGCCGTAGCCGGTTGCTTCTTCACTACTTTGGCGAAGACAATCCGCACAACTGCGGCATCTGTGATTGTTGCTTGAATCGCTAATTATTCTGTCCTATAGGTCAGTGTAGTCCCTTCTGTATTACGCATCACGGTAGCAATTTCATGTGGGTTCACCTCCACCTTGCCCTTGATAAACTCAGGCAGATTGTAGGCTAGCAACAATTCATTGTAATACTGTACGGGATTCTTTTGCGGCAAGAGGAAAGGCTTGTGCGCCACTCCGTTGGCATCGATATAGGTGAAGTAAAGACGGGTGAACAATCCATCCATGCGACGGCTGCTGAACACCATCCACCTACTATTGCTGCTCCAGCTATGATAGCTCTCCGACTCTTCGCTGTTGGCCTTGTCAAGCGGATACATCTCCCCGTTGTCTAAGCGAAGGCAATAAAGGTCGCAATCCTTATGCCAAGCCGAGAAGTTGCCAAATTCCTGCAAGCCGAACACCAGGAATTTGCCATCGGGCGAGATACGAGGAAACGACACACTCATCTTCTCTTTTTCGGCATTGAACAGGGTATCAGCCTGCAACCCTATTGTGCGGGTTTCAGGATCAAAGTCCACACGGCACAGACTGTATCTCAAGTCCTTGTAGTGAGCCGGCATCTCCTTGGCTTTGGCCGTAAGATAATACAGGCTTTGTCCGTCGGGAGAGAAAGTGGGGAAACTCTCAAACACGCTGTCTGCTTTCAAGGCTTCGTTGGAAAAGATTTCCTGCCGCTCTATGTCATACACCACCACATCCGAGTCGGTATCATACACCTCTAAGGTATTTTCATGGTGATAGAAGAAACTCTGGAATGTCTTGTTCACTGATGTAGTGAGGAACTTGCCCGAAGGATGCCAGTAGGGGTACACCAGTGCCGACATGGTTTGAGATGTGCCCGTATTCAGCTTGGTAATCTTACCATTCTGCATCAGCACAGTACCTGGACTTTTGGCACGCATGTGGAAAAACAGTTGTGTAGGGTCTTGGTTGGGGAAGCTGTGGCAATTGATGCAATTATAGTCCGTCAGGCTATTTTCATAGATGGAAGTCTGTTCGAAACTGGAGATATCACGCTGGTAGATACCCATGCGGTTCCACTGTCCGTAACATGATACCAACATGCGGTAGGCTACATAAGGGTCAGCCTCCTCGGGTGCCACATGCACGGCAAAGGAGTTGTAGGCTTTCCACACCCCACCCTGCTCTTCGCATACCGTCAGCGTAAGATCCTTGCCCACATTGGCCTTTACCAGTTTCTTCCAGGGTTTGAGCGGAATGTCGAAAAGTCCATCCTTGGCATGTACCTGAAATCCGTTGCCTTGTTCATCTTCAATGAGCAGGCATGAGGCTCCCTCCAATTCGGTCTGGAAATTCAGAGGAGCTATATTTGGCGGTATCGTCACATCCTTATAGTCCGGATTGATTTCCACCTCCTGTCCCACCTGTCCGCTCACAGTGATATCACCCTTTCCGCAAGCAGCCAGACACAGGCTCAAAAACAATAAAACAGCGACCTTCCTTATCATCTTCTAATGTAAAATGCTATATTAAAACGAGAATCCCCGATTCTCGATTGTCTAATGTGTCAACATGTAATACCAGAACGTCCTCCCATACGCAGGCGCCAAACTTGACATATTACTGCCCCCACTCCGTCGCAGGTTCAGCACCTGTTGCCTGAATTGAGAGAAACGATCTATGATTTCCTCACTCACTCCGTGCTCTCGGCAATACTCAGGATCGTGCTCATGCATCGCCACAATGGCCTCTTGCAAGCGTACGGGCAGCGTGGTCATGCAACCTTTTCCATAGTAGCGGTCCATGAAATAGTTAATTCCGTCAAAATCCTTGACCAACAGCAACATGGCTATATAGTACTCAGCCGCCTCCCGATGGTCGGGATTGGCATCCAGCACCGTCTGGAAGTCATATAAAGCCCCCTTCAACATGGAGAATTCATCATTATCGGGGAGGCTACGTCGCATCTTTCCCAGCTCAGGGTCGGCCAGCACAGCTTCGTCGTTGTAGAGGAAGCGGCGCATATCCGTAGCCCAGTCAGCATAGTACCAACTCTTTTCCAAAAGTCTGATTTGCTTCTCGGCAATGTTGTACGTACCGTTAATCAGGTAAGTCTTGATGAGCAGCTTCGTCATCGACGGATTACCATAGGTAATACCCACCGTGGTACTGAATGCCTGATACTGGGCTGCCCCTATCACCCCCGTCTGATAGTACAAGCGACTCATGAGTACCCCCATGTCGGTATATTGCACATAGCTTGTCATCAGCGAGTTTACACCTTGCTGCGGATACACGAAGAGGTCTTCCAACAGGCGTCCCTGCTTCGACAGTCCTAAGTTCAGGTAATTCATCTGCACATCGTTGCCGGGATTGATGTCCAGCACCTGCGTGAGTTTGTCCCACTGTTCCGCATCGGCATAGTGAATCTGCTTCTGCAAGGCATAGTAGTTGGCGTTGATATGGTTTTGAGCCACTTTGGGCAAACCTATACACAACAGTAGCAGCAGTACGGCCGACAGGCTGAGTTGCACCCATGCCTTGCGTGGGTTCCACTTATTCAATGCCCATGCCAAGAGCACAAGCAAGGGTATCGAAAGCCAAGCCAATGAATGCAAAGAAGTGGGTTCGAAGTAATACTCGCAATAGCCCTTGGTCCAGAAAGCATAGGGATAGTCCACCAACCATCCATAATACACGGCCACCACACCCGTGAACATCACGGCCAGCAAGGGCAGCACACTCAGATAGGCCTTCGGAGCCTTGCGCAGCAAGTCAACGAGCAATAGCGCGAGTGATATCAGCACCGCCACAGAGCCAGCCAGATAAAACAACCCCAGCATCAGCACCAAGCCTCCTATGAGCCTCAGCACCCAGCGGTCAGCCGGCAGCCAAGTATATTTCCACAAGCAGACACAGCCCATGGCCAACGCCACCAGTCCATCGTAGTGTACATAGCTGTCTTGCAGGCAGATGGCATAGCATACAAGGGGCATCCAAGCCAGGGGCGCCAACCACCAGCTGCCTTCGTACAGTCTGTTCAGTGCCAATGCAAGAAAGGCTGCCCCTACCAAGCAGAGCAAGGTGGAGAGCAGTGCCCCCATCTTAGGCAGCACAAAAAACTGCACTAACCATTGGCCGGCCAATGCCGCAAATCCACCTATAGGAGTGAGCAAATCAAGCACATAGTCACGCTCATAGAGGAATATCTGTTGCTGCTCACGGTAGAAGAAGTTGAACTCCTGAGTCGATTGCAGAAACAGGTAAAGCAAGACGGCTCCCACGAGCAGTATGCATCCAGCCCACAGTCCTTTATATTTTTTTATGTCAGCCATTGATCAATCTTTTAAACTGCCTGCAAAGATAAGGATTTGTGTACAAATATACACCTTATTTCACGCATATTTTTTATAGTCATTACCACCTTTATGGTTTCGGTTGCAAATGCAAGCCCAATATATAACTTAAAAAACTATCAGCAATCCCAGTATATATTGAACCTTTGCATTTTTATTTATTAATGCTTGCAAATTCCTAAAAAGGCCGTATATTTGCAAGGAAGGATTCATTGACTAAAAGCGTCGATGATTATTCTGAGAAGAAAAATTAAACGAATAATAAATAATTAATGAAGCTACTATGAAGAACGCTTTTCAAAACTCGAGACAAGTCTCTTCGCTCTTTCCGGTTAGGAAATGGCTGATGGCTTTGACAATGCTACTCGGCATTGCCGTGTTCTATGCCTGCAGCGATGATAAGATTCACGAACTCACCCTTGAACCTGTCGTGGTGATTCATGTGGACAATGTGACCCTCAGTGCCTCCAGTGTGACCTTGGAAAAAGGCAACAGTGAGACGATCAGTGTGACCATCTCACCTACCAATGCATCCAATAAAGGAGTAGCTTGGACTTCCAGCAACGAAGCAGTGGCTACGGTGGATGAAAACGGAATAATCACTGCCGTAGGTGTAGGCGAGGCCACAGTCACTGCCACCTCCAAAGACGGCAGCAAGACAGTGAGCTGCCAGGTGACAGTCACCGAAACTGCTGAGGTGAAGAAACAGCGTCAGGCACTCACCGCCCTTTACCAAGCCATGAATGGCGAGCAATGGTCGGAAAGAACTGCTGTCAACTGGTGTACGAATGCCTCACTGGGCGAATGGAAAGGAGTGACCATGGAAGACGACAAGGTGACCGGTCTGGTACTCGAGGAAGCCAATATGATGGGAGAAATCCCTGCTGAAATCAAAGACTTAACGTACCTGACCCATCTGACGATAGAGTCTGCACTCCTGAAGGGGAACTCGCTTACGAATCTCTTCCAGTTGAAGAATCTCACCTCATTGACCCTCAGTTCCTGTGGCATCGAAGAGCAACTGCCGGCATCATTCTATGAACTAACCGGGCTGCGAGAAGTCCAAATCACATCCTGTAACTTGGGCGATGAGCTGAAACCCGACATTGCCAAGCTGGCCAACCTGGAAACGCTTAAGCTTTCAAATTGCAATATCACCGGTACCATTCCGGAAGAGATCACCCAACTCACACAGCTTACATCGCTTGACTTGGGTTACAACAAGCTGAAGGGCGATTTTGCCTTCATCAGCAATATGGCACAGCTTAAATCGCTCTTTCTGTATGGCAACCTCTTTGAAGCAATTCCTTCCAGCATCTGGACAATGGCCAATCTGGAAGTGTTGTACTTAGATAACATAGATGAGATACCCGAGTCGGTTGGTCAAATGAGCGCACTGACGGAACTGGTCATCTGGGACAATAACCTGACAACCCTCCCCGATGAATTTGCCAGCCTCACGAATCTCAAGTACATCGACATAAAGGGTAATTTTACGGAGATACCCGAAGTCATCGGCAGTCTGACCCAACTGGAAAGTCTGGACTTGAGTGGAGCAGCCATCGTTTCCATTCCTGAATGGATCACCCAGCTGACCCAGTTGACCGATCTTTCCCTGATGTATAACCAAATAGCCGGACCACTTCCTGAATGGATAGGCACCATGACGAGTCTGAAGTCATTGAATCTGTACGGCAACAAGATCACAGGTGATATCCCAACGAGTTTCTACAACCTGACCAACCTCACTTATTTGTCCCTGGAAGGCAACAGGATGACCATCCAGCCTACAGATGAACTCATGAACTGGCTGAAGGGCATAGAGGATGCCTTTATTGAGAATCAGAACAGTATTGAGGAAGTTGAAGGGAATGAAAGCTATGAAGGGCATGAGATTTATTGGGACTAAACTATAGGAGATAAGAAGATGAAACAGATATATTATATAGGTATGATTGCCGGCATGCTCTCCTTGGCAAGCTGCAGCAACGACGAATATTTAGAACCGGCCGAAGAGAGTCTGAACTCTCTCACCTCACTCCATGCCGACATCGAAGGCAACGGAACCACCCGAGCCATCCTTGCAGAAGACCCCAACTCATTAGACAGGACGGTGGAATGGAGAGAAACTGATAAGATTAAAGTTTTTAGCGACGTGGACGCCAATCCTACAAACTTTTATATCGATTCCTTCGACGGGCCGAAAGCCACTTTCGTAGGAGAAGATAAGGTAGAGGGAAACGAGTTCTATGCCGTGTATGCTCCTTTGGGCTTTACGATTGATGAGGAAAAATCACATATCATCAGTTTCGACCTCAACTATTCCGTAGCGAATTATTATCAAAATGAATACATCATCCCGATGGTGGCGAAAAGCACGGGCGACAGTTTCACTTTCAAGCAGGTGGCTGGCCTCATTCACGTGCAAGTGGCAGGTGTCCCATTGGTTTCACGGGTGGAGATAAGAACCAACAACAATGAAGGTATTTCAGGAGATGGCTATATCGACTTGACAGAATCCGAACCAGTGTTCCGTCTCTATGACAATATGGAGCATCCCACCTATTCCTCTATTTACAACTCCTTGACAGGGTATGAAGTTTTACCTGAATCGAGGGTCGTAGATATTTATTTCGCGGTAGCCCCTACTACCTTTGAGAAAGGCTTCTCTTTCTACGTGACTGGTTATGATGAACAGTGGAACAGGATCAGTTTCTCGAAAACCATCTCTTCGGCCATCACCATCGAGCGAGCCTCCGTCTATCATACGCCGATAGTGTATGGAGATAAGGAAGTGGAAAAACAGCAGCAGGAACAGCCTTGACAGGTTGAGAGCCATCGAAGTACTCTTTATTGCAAGCCACGCCTACGAATGAGAAGCCTCGTGGGCGCATCGGCTTGTGCAATGAGGATGATAGTGGTGCATATTTAATTGAAATTAACTGAAATTTACTGAAATAATCCAACGCAAAACTCTGACCAGTGTGATGTACTTTTCAATTATTATGGTGGTATACTTTTCAATTACTATTAACACGCAAAAAGAGCCCCCATCCCTTGAAATAATGCAATTTCACGATTTATGGTCTGTTCCGAGACCTTAATCTTATGGGTCATTTCTTGGATGGTTATAGTGTCATTCGCATTCATCACATTATTAATAAGTAACTGACGCTCAGATAGTTCTTTTGGGACATCTTTGGGGACATCTTTGGGGTCATTTTGCCCCTTATAGATGATAAAGCTAAAAAATACCAATTAATAATCCAAAGCAAAGCTCTGACCAGCGTGGTGTGCTTTTCATTTTAATGGTAGTATACTTTTCAATTACCATATACTCACTCAACATCCTAGAACTGATAACATGAATTCTCTCTCCAACTCATCATCTAACCATGAACAGGTTTTCGGAGTCTCCTCCTTTTTATGGAAAGTCCTCTTTCTTCTTCCCACACGGTTCTCCTGAAAAGCCTTGACGACTCGCTCGAAATGAGTCAAATACTTTTGATAACTTTCAAAAACACTCAAATCATTTTTCATCTCTCGATAAGACTCGGAATCCAAAATTTCATTCTTGTGTTTCTTTACAAGTTTAAAGAACATCTTTCTAGCTTTTCTGCCTATTTCTGGAGTATAGTAAAGAGGCAATTCTTCATCGTAAAATGCGAAATCAATAAGCCAATAGTTGAAGACAGCCCATGCAAAATCACCATTTGCATAAGCCTGATCAGCCTCATCAAGAGTTTTCTTAAAATCGAACATAATTAATCCTCCTTAAGATACTTCTTCTGCCAAGTTTCAAAGTTATGAATATCCTCAATAGTTTTATTCCAATTCCCCTCAAAGGTGATGCCCCTGTCATCCAGATAGACATCCGCTATCAACTTACCTCTATCACTACCTATAGGCTGATTAGGATTACAATTGATGTAATCATACACAAGGCCATTGCTTTCAAGAAACTCCCTCAATTTAGGCGTATCGTTGCGAGTGGTATATATAATGATAATCCAGCCAGCATCTTTCAGTGCCAGCAAACCTTCTTTAGCACCATCGAGAGGCTTGTCAAAGACATCTATGCCCCTCCATCCTTTGGAGTAATCATGAATCACTCCATCAAAGTCTATACATATTGTTTTTCGCTTCTTCATTGTTGCAGTGTTATCAAAGTGCTAGTATAACGTGAATACTTTGATTGACAGGTATACTTTTCAATTACTTTTATTAGAACCCTTTCACGATATATGAGATTGCTTTGCTCTTTTTCTTCTATAATGTTCTCTATAGACCTCTTTTACATTTGGAAATTGTTCTTCCTCGAGTATTCTAGGATTTTTCTGGATTACAGCATCAGCATTCTTAATAAACTTAATCATATTCCATTCTTTAATTCTTTCCATAATTCTTATCTGTTTGATTTCTACTGCAAAGTTAATATTAAGCAGCGAACTCTTTGTTCGTTGTCTGCATAAATTATTTAGCAGCATCAATTACGCACGTCTGAGCATCCAGGTAACTAAAATGAGAACATTAAACCACAATCACTTATGTATCTTAGCACCCGGAATTACGACCTCAAGCGAGGCGGTACATTTGAAACCGCTAAGGCCGGCACATTTCATTCCGTTACAGCCGGCACATCGATTCCGCTATCTGCACTGGCGATAGCTGTCGCAGTTTTACCATGGAAACATATACTGACCTTAATGAGCAAATTCGAAATGACGATGATAACTCCATATTATATCGCGCATGAGATTACGTCTAAAGTTTGGAACCGTGATTGCTTCATTATCAGTTTAAAGTACTTACAAAGATATTATTCACATTTAATTTATTGAATATCTGTTTGTAACTTCTGGTAGTAGTTAACCATTTCGTCAATTCTGCATTTCACTTTATTTTGTATTTCTTTTGGGCTCAAGACTAAAAGATCCTTACCAAATGAAGACAACTCTCTAATCAGTTCGTAATTATATTTACAATCTATTCTAAAAATCTGTCCACCGTTTAGCCAAGCATATGTATTGCGAAACTCCAAGTCTTTGCTTCCGCCAATTTGTTTTTGTGATTCATGCAATGGTTTGGTTGCAACGTAGTCCTTTGACAAATCGCTGACCCAAAAATATATTTGATATATCGGCGAATCTTCATAGAGAGTCACTCCAATAATATCCTCGAAAATTTCATTAACATCTCCTCTATATTCAATATACTTATGAGATGACAATGGCTTTATGCCATCAATTCGATCCAAGCTGAACGATAGTAGTTTTTCGTCTTCCTCTGCGGCTCCAAATATATACCATCGCCTATTATATTCTTTAAGGAAATATGGATATAGGTTTATTGAAAGAATATTTTGGGGAGCATTGAAAGTATGATAACGAAGTTCTATCACAAGTTTTCGTGATATCATCGTAAACAACTCCCCAAGTAAATTTGAGTTTTCTAAGGGATTTTTGGTAAAAGAAATTATTGGTGCCCTTCTTTTACTTTTTTCTAATCCCAGCCTCAACCCCTCTAACGCGTCAAAATTGGGAAGTCCATCAAATTGTCCCAACAAAGTTAAAGTTTCTCTCAGTAGACATTCTTCATCGTCAGTCATTTCCTTTTTGAATATAGAGAAAGAAGGCTTTGCATACCTCAAGCATTGCTTGATATAATGTTTCTGCTTCTCCTTATTATAACTTTGGACAGTATAGCGCTCTATCTCAACCATAAAAGGTCCCTCATATTCCAAATAATAGATGTCCTTTTCTATTGTTCGCCTTACAACGCCATTTGTATTAGGATACATGTCAGCTAAGCGATTGCTCACTTCTTCAGTTAAGTCGTCCAAGGAAAAATTGTGATACCGGCTACTCAACAATTCGTCGAGAATCTTGTATCGTGTCATCGCATTTTTATTCGCAGGCATACATTGAAAGTTTATTTTATCTTATTTATTAGAGGTCTCATCTTTAAATCGTATTCTTGATTTCCAAAGTTTATGACGACGAGATTACGACGGCATCTTGTTAACCCCGTGTATAGTAATTCATCAAACGACAAGTTAAAGGTAGTTGATGTTTCATATTTTGGCTCCAATATAAGGAAAACCACTTCACTTTCCCACCCTTTAAAAGAATTTATTGTTGACACTTTGAGAGTGCCACTGTTCATCCAAAAGTGCAGTTTCTTGTTGTCTCTGATGTTTTTGTAATTGTCTGAATATACTTCTTGCTTAAATTGAGAAAGAATTTCTGAGTAATGCTTTCTAAATGCCTTAAACGCTTCAAGACTTATTCCACACTTCTGACATTCTTCGTCCAAACGCTGTTCAAACGTGTCCGTGAAGGTTGTACATAGATCGTAAATAGAAAACAGTATGGCTACGTGTTGACGGACTTTTATGATGTCATTGTCATACAACTTATATCTGTTTGGGAAAAGCTTCTTCTTAAAATGTTCGCAGATGTTATTGAACCAACCTGCATTTGGGCTGTTATCACTGTTCTTGCCTATATAATTCAGATGGGTCATATACATGACCTCAACAGTTTCTAGCATGGAGTTTGTTCTTTCCCTACTTGCGTACCTATAGTACAAGTCAAAAGTACGTAATAAGTTTGTTGTATAGCCAAGAATGGTTATGTCATTGGGTGAGATGTTTGAATTCTTGTTAAGGATATTCCCTCTGATTATGTTATACAATGCAGTTACCGGCTGTTCGTCTTGGAGGTACATATAGTTGATGTAACCCTCTTTCTCCTGCTCCTGCCCAAAAAATGAATATGACCCATTTTCGGAGAAATCGTCCACATCATATTTTTCTCCAAAGACATTTTTCTGAAATGATTGGGCAAGATCTCGGACTTTGAAGTCTGAGCGATAACAGTATTTCAATTCATTTACACCGCGGACATTTGTAACAACATCTTTGTTCTGTGTCGTTTGTCCATAGATATTCTGTTTTACATCGCCAAACAGGACATAATCACCCAGTGGGTCACGGAAATAGTTTTTCACGATGTCCATCCAAGCACGGTGATAGTCTTGAATCTCATCTATCAGTACAGCATCATATTTGGAAATTTCATCCTTATGCTCATCAAAGAGTTTTATGTTGCCATAATATTTATACTCTAGATATTCAGAAACATGCAAAGGATCCAATCCTTCAGGAACCTCAAACTCGATATTTAAGTTGTTCAGCTCAGCATTGATGAACTGGTGATAATTAATGATGATGAAGTTTTCGATGGGAAATGTCTCATCGACTCGATTCATCTTGTCATGAATAAAGTTCTTTAGTGTTATATTGTAGGTTAAAATGAGTACTCGCGGATTATTGTTCCTCTCTAGCGCTCGTTTATATGCTTGTACGGCACGAGCGGCCAAAACCGTAGTTTTCCCCGAGCCGAATACTCCTTTAACACGCTGCTCCAAACGGACTTCTCGGTGTCCGTTTTTCCATTCTCCGTATATTATATCCTGTTGCTTGTCGGAATAGTTGTAGGGTACTCCCTGAGAACGGAGATGAAGAGGAGGGGAAAGCAATCGTTTGAAGTTGTCGTATAGGTTGTCTGTGAAGAACCAAGAATGACGTTCTGCAATAAGGTATCTCTTTTTCAACAAGGCATTGAAATCTTCTTGATTTAAAGAGTCTTGTCCTAAGAAGTCAATATTATATTTGAGAAATGTCTGATACTTTGTATCATTCTTATATGGCTCAACGAGCATTTTCTCAAGATATGACTTACAGGCACAGTGAAAATATACAGCGCATGATACAATGTTGAAGTTGCGGAAATCCTTGATTTTCACTTGAAGCAAATCTGCAACATGGAGGTCAAAAAGATTGTTCTTGTATTTTAAGACTTGGTCAATAGGAGATTTGACAATGGAGTTATTGGGAGTATATACCCATTTTCTCTTTTCATTCAGCTGAAAGTTATCGAGATTCCAATCTTTGACCTCAATGACCATAACACCATAGCCCTTCCTCATGATGAGCACGTCTGGACGGTCACCATTAAGGAATGGATTGAAGTACACCTCAAAAGAATCGTCAAGTGTACGTTCGAGAAAGCCGAGCAAGGCTCTCTCCCCATCAGTGGGCTGAACCTTGAACTGGTTTATCTTTTCTATGGTAGGATAAAAAATGGCCATTATTTTAATATGCAAGTAAGAATTTTGGATATCATTTTGAACAAGCGAATAAATCCATCTTTACTGTACAGATCCATTTTATTATTGTTGATATCCGCTTTTTTGAGTTTTACTTTATCATTATGCATGAAGGCATTACGCTTATCAATTAAGAAATGTATTTCTTCTCCGAATGTGGAGTCTTTGCCATTCCATAACTGATAGTATAAGGAGCAGATTTTTTTCCATTGAGGATAGTCTTTCCAATTGTAGTTGGTCCCTGGCCTGCATTGACCAGAAGATAGTATCCAGTCCTTACATTCTTCTTGTGTTTCGTCTATCAAATATTGGTAGTTATCCAAAACTATTAGTTCCTCTGATATAATTTCTAATATCTGTTCAAGCGAAATATATGCAAAAGCGAATTGCTGTTGGGTTATTGCTGTAGAAATAAGTGTATAAGCAACATCCAGTTGAACACTGACTTGATTTATAAATTTTACATCGTAGTCAGAGTTCGACAACTCTTTCTTGTAAGTTTTAATTTTGCCGGCAATATCTTTAAGATAGCTGCGCTCTAGGCACTTTTTAATGTTAGTGCAAAATGATTTGGTGTTGCTTACAGAGTACTTAAGCGGAAAAGCATATTCTGGTGACTCTTTAATGTAGTATCCATCAGCGCCGGCATCGATAAGCGCTTTCATGTTCCATGCCTTATTTGATGCCGTAAACATTATAACTTGCACTCCTCGATTCTTCTTTTTTATTGACTTAAGAATCTTCATGCCAGAAAACTCATCTGTACTTATAACATTTTCTTCCTGAATACCATTCATTCGAAGGTCCAAGAATATCAAGTCATAACTGTTTGACTCAATCATTGATTTTGACTCTGCCGAAAGTGAATCGTAATCTGGAACTTTTTCATGAATTGTTTGGATCTCGACATTCTTTATCATTTTCGACAGAACGTCACTCCAACCTTTTTCGGCTTCATCATCAATTAATAGAATTTTTTTGCCGCAACCATCTATAGATGCCATGGTCGTGGTTTCAGTTTCTATAACAGCATTGTTACAGATGTCTTCAATAGTCTTCGCGTCTAAAGTCAACGAGTTGACATATTTGAAATATAGAGATTTTCTAGCATTAAGGATCAAAGAGTTGCCTGTTTCTCCTCCTAATGCTATTCTATTGAGGACGTCTGCCCCCCATTGATTTGCTATAGAATGCTGGCCTTCTGTTGAGTTTGGCTTTACCTTAATTAAATCCAAAAAATATGGGCGGTAGTCCTTTGTTGTTAATGGTTCAATCAATTCAACAGCCGTGGGGGTATATAAAGGCGTTTCAAAGGAAATACCTTTAGTTTGAAGCAAGGTTGAGTATGGACTATTCTTGAAGATGTCGGGTGTCAGACTTGACATGAAAATAATCGGAGCTAATGCTGCCGACTTCTTCTCATGTAAAGACAGTCTGATGGCCAATGCATAGGACAAACACGCATCAGGTGTCTTCGTGCTATCAACGTCTATTATGATTGCATCGGCATCTGACGGAATGTAAGAAGAGATATTATCAAACATCTCTTTTTCGCCTTTCTCACCTAATTGAAATGTGTTGAGGGGCTTGAAGGTCACATTGTTCATATCTGACATCCTCTCCTGAGAAAGTTCGTTTCCAAGTAGAAGAATATTATGTTTAGGGACTAAGTCTGTATATTTGATGGCATGACTGGCCAGAGAATTTATGTACGCCTTGAACTTGCTGACAGTGAGTTTGCCAGCATTAATGCTATCACATAGCTTCTCATATGTCAGGCTTGACACGTGTTTCACTTTCTTGAAGAATCGTTCAAGTAAATCCGTATCTACAAATGAAAAGGTCAGTATTTCTTTGTCATTGACATTTTTAAGTTCATCAAATACTTTTTGTAGTAAAACGACCAACTCTCTCTTTTCGTAATCGCTACCATAAGCAATTAATCGAAGGTCGATGTGACTTGATTCACGATATGTATCGAGAAATCCCTTCAAGTTACGATAGAATTCCGACTTTTTAATACTTCTTACCACATTACGCTCAAATGGATTCCAATCTCCAATAATTGAATGTCCATCACTGAATTTGACATAAGGAATTTTGTCCTTTATCTTATTCCAAATGAGCTCTTTGGCCTTTCGGCTTCCAGACACATATTTCCCATCAACATAATCCTCCAATGAATCATGAAGTAGAACGCATGCAGCATCATCAAGGAAAGAAAAATCACTATTCTCATTCAGTTGTTCTACATGAAAAAGGCAATCTTCATATTCTTCTAAGTCTACGAACGACGCTCCGTAGATTTCTCTAAGATTTGACTGGTTATCGTCTATAAGAATTATCTTGTTCATTGCTTAAGTTTTGCTATAATAAGTTAGAATATGAGTGAAACCTGGAATGTCGGTAAAATTAAGCTCTTCTGTCTCTTCTTTACCTGTATCATCGAGAATATTCCACCGCATAACCTTATCTCCCCATTTCGACTCAACAGACCAGTTGCAATATCCGCAGAGGGTGTTTCTTATGCTGTAGAAATCTCCACCACCACCACTAAATTTGCTTTGGACATCCTCAAGTGACTTAGAGGAGAAAGAACCATACTGAGTTATTTTTATCACACACAACCTATAATCATCATTGAGTGAACTCTCATATGAAATCTTGACTTTCGGGGATTCTTTGAAACGTTTAGACATATCATCCAAGATTAGTTTAATCCCTTTCTCTAGATAATTTACATACGTATAGAACTCGTCGGCATTATTAAGGTTCTCTGAGATGATTGATAGATTAGCATGCTTTTTCTCTTGACGTTTTATGATGGTCTTAAGTTGACTATCTGTATCTTCGCTCAACACCAAACGTGTCGTACTACGAATATCCATTAAGGTTTTATGTATTGACACATTGGAACAAATGTGTAATCTGGGATTCTCTTTTGCCCATTGTTTCCATTCTGCACATACATAATTTTCCGAATGGTCTTTGCCATTACAATCTTTCCATGTCTTATATTTCCCTTCACCAAAAAGTACAGTCCGCATGAAAGCATATAAACTCGTAGGAATCTTGTACTCTTTAATCGCATTCATGAATTTGTCTTGCGCATCTTTTATAAGTTGACCATATTCTTTAAATTTTGAATCCGATCCAAAGTCATGAGTCAGAAACTTAAAGCCATCTTCGCGATTAAACAGTGAAAGAAACGCTGCGGTATCTTTGGGAGCATGAGGCTGTTCCTTCACGGTGATTTTCCCTCCTTCTGGAGCGCCAGTTCCACCTTCTTGGGTAATGTTATCCTTCTTCTCAATTTCCTGAGTCGCAAGAAGAACCAACCGCTTTTTATCATTGATAGACAAGTTGCGGCTTTTCAACATTAACTTGATGAAATCATATTTTTCCATACTCTATAAATCGTCGAATGAGCCCTCATCAATAATAGAATCCAATTCATCAGAGCTTGAATCATCAGATTCGTCATTCAATGAAAAGCTGAGTTTAACTTCAGTGAAATTACTAGACCTGATCTCTTCTTCGACAGCAGCGATGTCAGCTGCATCTATAAAGTCAACGTCATCGAAAGAGGCCAATTCGTCCATAGAAGGGAAGGATACTCCCATCTGTGTCTTCTTAGTATTTTTTTTACCTTTGCCTTCTGCTCCTTTTGCTGTTTTGTTCGCACCTTCGCCTTTGAGCAGAATACCATTTTCATATGCTTCAATGGCAGCATCGATGCCGTTCTTCTCCCAAATGTTGACAAGTTCGGCTACAGGAACCTCGCTCAAGTCAATATCTGTTACGGTTGGATCATAATAGGTCATCATCCAGAATGGAACCTTACCATTCTTGGCTGTCAGAACGACATAAAGCCCAGGCTTAGAGTTTACTGGAATGGCACTCTTTGTGGGTTTTACACTTGCTACCAGAGCTTTATCTGTGATAATCTTGTTCTTTACGAGCTGAGACTTGGCATCATTGGAAATGCTTATGATAATATCCTTTCCGTTAAGCACAACCTTTCCATACATATTGCCTTCTTTTGAAAGGGCATAGTTAATCTGGCGATCCACGATTTCCTCAAACTCGGCAAGAGTGAAGGAACGAAGATAGTCGAATTTCTGCTCCACTTCAGCGTTCACGGGACTGGTCAACTTGTCGTACCTTGCCTGAAGTGCGGCATAAACGGGGTCTTTATACCCCTTTACCATTTTTAGATACTGGAGTTTGCCGTAAAGTACATTCTCAAGCAATGGTTCGCCTTTCTTGACATGTCCTTTGCTTTCTTTGTACTTTGGATAAAATCTCTTGTATGCCTCATTATATCCGTACTTCTCCCATATATGGAGGAGATTACGAATTTCAGCCACATAAGCAGTACTGGTATTGACCTTATTGCTTACGGTCAGACCAGTTACCTCTTGACGTTCTCCAATCTTTTGGAGGCGTGTCTTGGCTTCATTCATCTTGAAGTTTTGACCTTCAATTATGCGTTTCAGCTCAGTGCGGAAATCTCCATCTTCTTTGTACACGTTGTGCATGGAGCTGAAGGTGATGTCATCAGCATATCGCGAATAATGAAGGTTGAAACGACGGGCAAGTCCACTCAGTCTGCGATCAAGTGTATCGCAGATTGCGTTAGTAATGAGGGGTGAGGTCGGAGCTCCCTGGGGAACGACATACTTTACAGTGCCATCCTCATTTTTTACCTTGATACAGCACAACCCAGCCAATATGTTTGCAATCGGTTGTTTGAAGTTGAAAGGCTTCAACTGAAAGCGCTTCCAAACTCGAGGTTGTTCAATGCTGGGGAAGAAATTCTCAAGGTCTGTATTGAACACATAATTCTGACCTATATGACGCATTGCATTATCTACTACGCAGCGGCCTTCAACAAAACCCATTGCGAAGTCAGAAGGCTGGTACACGGCCTTCAACAGTATATTCACATAATATAATATGTGTCCCAACCCTTTTGAAGGGGCTGCGATATTTCTCTTCCCGCCGGATTTCTTTGGGATAGAAAAATGATGGTAACGGCCACTTACGTTGTTAGGGTTAGAATAGTAGGTTAACTGCTGCATTGAAAAAGAGAATGCATCATCCTTTCCCAACTCATCCTTAACGATGTCGTTGAGAAGAAGCAACAAATCTTCTTTGTCCTGTAGCTCTGCGGCTCTCTTTCTGATTGCATTCTTTTCCATCTTACAATTAATTTTAAAGCGAAAGATGAAAGTCTGAACGATTCTCGACTACTTATTTCTTTATATATGTACACTACATAATAATACTATAAACATATCATATAACATAATATGACTAAAATAGTGAAACAATTACAACTCTAACATTGTATATCCATAAGCTTTCGCTTAGGACACCTGAACTAAACGCCAGGCGGAAGTCAAATTTATTTCATCAAGTTCCGTTACAGACTTTCAAAGATCGCGTTTTTTATTTTTCGAGTGCAAAGTTAATAAATATCTACGAATTCTATGTTCGCAAATTTTGAAAAACAACAAAAAACTTGCAATTTTTATGTTTTTGCTTAGAAATACGCTCAAATAACAAAGCAAAATCCACATTTATTGTATAATAAGACAAAATACCATTTTGATTTTATCAAAAAGACGAAAAATATGGTTTTTGGGTTCTTTTTTTTGCAAAATATTGGCAAAAGATTTGGTTGTTGCCGAAATTTTGCGTATCTTTGTCCCAAACAAATGACATTTATAATGAAGAATTACAGTCAAGACATAATGGACTATGCTCTCTCGCATCCCCAATTCGGGTTACATGAGCTATACTCATATCTTGATAAGGAAGGTAACAAGGATATATCCCACAAAACGGTTTCTTGGTATCTCACAAAATTAATAGAATCAGGAAAACTCCAAAGGGTGGCACATGGGAAGTATGCTATAGGGGCAAAACAGCAATTCTTGATAACCCCTACAGATGAACAGTTTAGCCTGAATGAAGAGCTTAAACAGAAATGGCCGTTTGCCAACTTCTGTATATATAATGGTAGTGTCATCAGCCCTCTGCAGCATCATCTTTCAGCCAATAATATCACATACATAGAAACCGAGCGAGAAGCTGTAACAGCAGTGTTTAACCATTTGAGGGATGAGGGAAAAGCCGCATATTTGCGCCCAACGCGCGAACTTATATATAATTATATAGACTTGTCACAGCCTTCCATATTCGTCAAGCCGCTTATCACAGAGTCACCCGTCCAAGAATGTAGTGGAATACTGGTTCCTACAATAGAAAAGCTTTTGGTCGATTTGCAGAAAGACAAAGACTTTTTCTACCTGCAAGAAGCAGAAGGCTTGAACATATTCCAAAATGCTCTATCGCTCTACTCTATCAATGAAAGTCGCCTTTTGCGATATGCAAGTCGGCGTGGTATAAGAAAAGAAATAAAAACAATTATCCAAACCATCAACTCACATGATTAGAAAAGAATGCTTCACCGCTGAATGGATTGCCCAAAAATCCACAGAACTGCAATACAATGACAAGAACCTCATTGAAAAGGTCATCCGTGCTTTTTCTTTGCTCGAAATGCTGTCTGCATCCGGTTGCCCTTTCCATTTCAAGGGTGGTACAAGTTTGATGCTTATTCTTGGCGGCGGTTCTCATCGTTTGTCTATCGATATCGATATCATGTGTCCACCTGGTACAAACATTGAAGACTATCTGAAGGACTACGCACAAAGCGGCTTCTTGGAATATCAACTCGTGGAACGCCGTCAAGCAGGGAAGGATGTACCGAAGAGTCATTCCAAGTTCTTTTATCAAGTGGCATTCAAGGGGCAATCTGATGTGACATCCTTCATCCTTCTGGATGTACTGTATGAGAATTGCCACTACCATAAGACAAATACCATAGACATCGTTAGCCCATTCATTAAACTGGATGGAGAGCCACTGAAGGTTGTTGTGCCTTCTGTTGAGGACATCCTCGGTGATAAGCTGACAGCATTTGCGCCAGAGACAACGGGCATTCCGTATTATAAGAACGATAAACTCACCACTCTAGAGATTATCAAACAGCTATATGATGTGGGGCGACTCTTCGACAGAATGCAGGACATTGGCACTGTATCACAATCATTCAAGGCCATTGCCGATGTAGAACTAGGCTATCGAAACTTGGGACATGACTTGTCACAAATCTATGACGACATTCGACAAACGGCACTAAACATCAGTACAAGGGG
>Ga0310786_10003581_pt1 | contig 22479 bp, 19 predicted proteins | sample AusTroGonzalo_MG_FD_203881 | JGI IMG/M metagenome (GOLD analysis project Ga0310786, IMG submission 203881) | Bovine rumen microbial communities from tropical cattle in Woodstock, Queensland, Australia - Gonzalo_03 (v2) (version 2) | ecosystem: Host-associated > Mammals > Digestive system >...
CCTTTTTCACCAGATTAGTCAAATCATGTATAAAAGCATTCATGGAAATCGTTGCTTCGTCGGCTGCTTTGCCGTTTACGGCATTTTGCATGGCATTAACAATCGGCTGTTTTTGTTCCACAATGCGATCCAAAACCGTAGCAAAAGGGCCTTTAGTTCCCGCTACTTTATGCGGCAAATTGGCCTCAATCATTTCTTCGCGTTTTGTCTTAGGGGACATTGCCCGCGCCAACGCTTCTTCCGTTTGCGAAACTAAATTAGCCAGCGCCCGACGCAAAGTGCGTGATTCTTCCCGCGGCAATGCCACCCAATAAGGTGCGGCAATTTGTACGCCGTTAGTAGCAGCTGCTTGTTGTTCGGAAGAAGTGTTATTTCCATTTTCTATGCGTTGTGCAACGGAATGTTCATAATCAGCCGGTTGGATACGGCGCGCACGGAACGGCTGCTGTAACGAGTGAATACCCAACAGTTCCTGCCTTTTAAGCATATCCATCGGGGCTTCCATACCATTAGCCAAAGAAACGGTTACATCTTCTTCGGTGGGATCTTTTTTAGGATGAGAAAAATCATACATACGCCAAAAGGTGATACCCACGGCGATGAGCACTATCAGTAAAAAACTGACTTGCAACAGAGAGGTGTTTCTTCTCATTTATTCTCCTCGTTTAACAACCGCGACAACAAGTAATTTAGTTTTCTTTCAGGCAAATTCCCAATTCTTGCAATTGTTGTTCATCCACGGTGTTAGGAGATTGGGTCAACGGACAGGCCGCTTGCGCCGTTTTGGGGAACGCGATAACCTCGCGGATAGATTCTTCCCCGCATAACAGCGCGGTAATACGGTCCAAGCCCAGCCCGATGCCGCCATGAGGCGGGGCGCCGGCTTCCAAGGCATTTAACAACATGCCAAAGCGCAACGCGGCTTGTTCTTTAGAATGTTTCATCAAGGCCAAAATACGTTCTTGTACTTCCCGGCGGCAATTGCGCACGGAACCGGAAGCCAGTTCATTTCCGTTAAGCACTAAATCGAACTGATACGAACGTACGGAACCCGGATCTTTTTCCAGGTTAGGCAAATCTTCTTCCACCGGAGCCGTAAATGGATTGTGGGCAGCGTCCCAGCGGTCTTCTTCGGGGATATATTCCAAAAGCGGGAAATTAGTGATCCACGCAAAAGCCCACTGGCTCTGCGGTACCAATTCTTTGACCAGTTCTTTGCGCAAAGCGCCCATAAACGTCTGGCATGTGCGTAAGGAAACATCGCTTCCCAGCAAAATTACATCTCCCTCTTGCGCACCGGTAGCCTGCTGCATGGCGGTCAACTCTTCGGGCGTAAAGAATTTAGTGGTAGGCCCTTCGAATTTACCGTCTTTATACTTGATCCACACAAGACCTTTGGCCCCGTTTTTCTTAGCCAGTTCAGTCAGTTTATCTAAATGTCCGCGGGAATAGGCAGCTCCTTTTTCACCACGCAACGCATAGATAGCACCTTTGGCCGCTAAGACGTCTTGGAATACCTTAAATCCAGTGTGTTGGAAAATATCATCCACCCGTTTTAATTCCAGCGTATAACGCAAATCCGGCTTGTCGGAGCCGAAACGATCCATGGCTTGGTCAAACGGCAATTTGATAAACGGGGTGGCTAATTCTTTGCCGGCAGTTTTGAAAATTTCTTTCATCAGTCCTTCCACAATTTCGTGAATATCATCAATCGTCACAAAAGACATTTCCATATCAATCTGCGTATGTTCTGGCTGGCGATCGGCGCGTAAATCTTCGTCGCGGAAACAACGGGCTAATTGGAAATAACGGTCAATACCGCTGGCCATCAACGTTTGTTTGAACATCTGCGGGCTCTGCGGCAAAGCATAAAACGAACCGTGGTGAATGCGGGACGGCACCAAATAATCCCGTGCGCCTTCCGGCGTGGAACGCGTTAAAATGGGTGTTTCCACCTCAATAAATCCTTGTGCGTCCAAGTAACGACGAGCGGATTGCGCAATACGATGGCGTAAATACAGATTGGCAAACATCTTCGGGTTGCGCAAATCGATATAACGGTATTTAAGGCGAATTTCTTCCGACGCATTACGCGATTTATCCACATCAAACGGCAATGCTACCGACGTATTTAAAACCTTCAAATCTTCGGCCACCACTTCGATTTCCCCCGTTTTCATATTCGGGTTGACAGCTCCTTCAATGCGGCGGTTGACCGTACCGGTCACTTCCACCACGTACTCGTTACGCAAAGAATAAGCAATATCAAAAAACGGGCTGGACGGTTCCACTACCACTTGGCAAATGCCGCTGCGGTCGCGTAAGTCGATAAATAACACGCCGCCGTGGTTGCGGTAACTGTTCACCCAGCCGCATAAAGTTTGTTTTGTGCCTAATAAAGACGCGGTAATATCTCCGCAATAATTTGTACGTTTCATACCAGTTGTTTAACCTCGTTTTCTACCTGTTCCAATGAAACACGGTGTTGTTCACCTGTTTGTAAATTTTTTAATGTTACTTCGCCGGCGGCCAGTTCATCGGTGCCTAAAATGACGGCATGCGCGGCACAACACCGGTCCGCCTGTTTCATTTGTCCCTTGATATTTTTATCAAAGAGTCCGCCTTCCGTACGGATACCAGCTTGACGAAGTTGCTGCATCAAATTAAAAGCCGTTTCGTTGCACGATTTATCCATCGACACTACGTATACACTCTTGACGGGCTCCGGCGTACTTTCGCCGCGGGCCAGCATCACCCGTTCGGCACCCATGGCCCAACCGATAGCCGGCGTGGCAGGTCCGCCCATATTTTTAATTAAACTGTCGTAACGTCCGCCGGCGGCAATGGCGTTTTGCGAACCGTCCCCCGCCTGAAATTCAAATACGGTACGCGAGTAATAATCTAATCCACGTACCAACATAGGATCAACGACAAAATCGATTTTCCCTTTCAGCAAGCGTTGTACTTCGTCAAAGTGCGCCTGACATTCCGGGCATAATTCAAACTGCGGTACACGGCCGATAAATCTCGGCCCGTCAATTTTGCAATCAAGCACCCGCAAAGGATTTTTCTCTAAGCGGACTTGGCAGTTTTCGCATAACGTGTCTTTTTCCTGTTTCAAAAAATCGATTAATTTTTGACGGTATAACGGGCGGCATTTATCACACCCGAGACTGTTAATTTTAACGCTGTAATTTTTAGCGCCGAAACGGGCTACAATCTCTTTGAGCATTAAAATTACTTCCGCATCGGCGGCAGGAGCCGAATTGCCGATATATTCCGCACCGATTTGTTCAAACTCGCGGTAGCGTCCCGCCTGCGGGCGTTCGGCACGGAACATATTGCCGATATAATAAAATTTCTGCACTGGTGCATTTTGCACAAAGTTATTTTCAAGGTAGGCACGCACCACGCCAGGTGTACCTTCGGGCCGTATAGCCAACTGACGATGGCCGGCGTCTTCAAACGCATACATTTCTTTTTGGACGATATCGGTAGTTTCACCTGTAGATTTGACAAATAATTCTTTCAATTCTACTGTCGGCAAACGCAATTCGCTGAATCCATACACGGCAAATACATCCCGTGCGCAGTTTTCTAATTGGGTAAAATTTTTGGATTGGGGTTCAAAAATATCCCGGAACCCGCGTACTAATTTTGTCATATGTCTTATTTTATCATTTTATCAGTAACCCGTATAGAGAAAATGCACTCTTTTTGTGGTGACATAGCACCAATGGAAACGGCCGATATAGAAATTATTTTCTTTTCATCTTCCAGATATGCTATAATAGTGATTGTCATCTCCCTTCCTACGAAGGAAAAACCGTTTTACGGGCGTGTAGCTCAGCTGGGAGAGCGCCTCGTTCGCAACGAGGAGGTCGTCGGTTCGATCCCGATCACGTCCACCATTTTTACCTTGCTTCGGCAAGGTTTTTTATTGCCTCCAAGTTTTCTCCGAGTGGCGAACGGCGCCACGCTTCCGACGTGAAGCAACGAGGATGTCGTCGGTTCGATCCCGATCACGTCCACCATCTATACCTTGCTTCGGCAAGGTTTTTTATTGCCGTGGCAGTGCACACTTACACGGGCGGGCGTCAATTTTATATAATAATGTTATATTCTTTGATGAGGCATTTTTATGATTAACAAAATTCGTGTTAAAGATGTCGGCCAATATTTAGGCCAAGAAATTACACTCCGCGGCTGGCTTTACAACAAACGTTCCAGCGGTAAATTACACTTTTTGCAACTTCGCGACGGTAGCGGAATTATCCAATGTGTTATGTTCAAAGGAGATGTAACCCCCGAACAATTTGACTTGGGCGACAAAGTAACACAGGAATCTTCCATTTGCGTAACAGGCACTGTGCGCGAAGACAAACGCTCTCCGCTCGGCTTTGAACTCGGTGTTACAAATTTGGAAGTAGTGCAAATGGCAAAAGATTATCCCATTACCCCCAAAGAACACGGCCCCGAATTTTTGATGCACAACCGCCACTTGTGGTTGCGTTCCGCACGGCAAACGGCTATCTTGCGCATCCGCGATGAAATCATTTTTGCCATCCGCGCTTATTTGCATAATAACGGTTTTATTTTGTCCGACTCCCCCATCTTAACACCTGCCGCCTGCGAAGGTACCAGCACGCTTTTTGAAACGGACTATTTCGGCGAAAAAGCCTTTCTGTCCCAAAGTGGTCAGTTGTACGGCGAAGCCTCTGCCATGGCCTTGGGCAAAACCTATTGTTTCGGGCCTACGTTCCGCGCGGAAAAATCAAAAACGCGCCGCCATTTGACGGAATTCTGGATGGTGGAACCCGAAGTGGCATACAACGATTTGGATGACAACATGGATTTGGCCGAAGATTTCATCAAATATATTGTCGCGCAAGTGCTTAAAAATTGCGCAGCCGATTTGAAAACGCTCGGCCGGGACACTACCAAACTGCAAGCCACGGTGGACAAAAAATTCCCCCGTATCGACTACACAGACGCCATTGAAATTTTGCACAAAAAAGGCAACGACACCCAATGGGGCGGCGATATCGGCGGCGACGAAGAAACCTTACTGGGCGAAGATTACGATACCCCTATTATGATTCACCGCTATCCGGCCGAAATTAAAGCTTTCTACATGAAACGTGACCCCAAAAACCCCAAAGTGGTATTGGCTGTAGATGTAATCGGTCCTGAAGGGGCAGGTGAAATTATCGGCGGCAGCCAGAGAGAAGAAGATTATGATACGTTGCTGGCCCGCATGAAAGAGCAAAACTTGGATCCCCAAGGCTACGATTGGTACTTGGATTTACGCCGTTACGGCAGCGTGCCGCATTCCGGCTTTGGTATGGGGATTGAGCGCATGGTACGCTGGATCTGCGGTTTACAACACGTACGCGAAACCATCCCGTTTGCCCGTATGATGGACAAAATCCGTCCTTAAAAACTTTACTGTAAAAGCCGCTGGAAACAGCGGCTTTTTTATCCTATATGAAAATAAATTGGGACAATTTATCCCTTCCCAGTGTTACTTTTGCCTGCGGCCCGGCGCAAATGTTGCCCACAGTACGTGAGATGCCGCTCTATCAAACATTCCTTGAACGCAGCCACCGCGCAGATGACATTTCCACCCACGGGCTTTACCGCCGAGCGACGGAAGAATTGCGCACGCTCATGCACATTCCGGAAGATTATACGGTTTGTTTTTTTGCCGGCGGCGCTACCATAGCCATGGAAGCCGTACTCTGGAGTTTGACGAAAGATTCTCTCTGCGGGCTATCGTTCGGTGCATTTTCAAAACGTTGGACGGAAGAACTCCCCCGGCGCTTGCCGTTTCCGTTCCGTCATACGGTTTGCCAACCGTTCGGTAACGATTTTTTCCCCGCCCAACAGCCCGATTACAGTGCCGGCCTTATATTACTGACGCCGAACGAAACTTCCACCGGCGTACAAATTCCTAACCGTTATTTGGAAGACGTATGGCAATTTCGCGGAGAAGACACATTGGTAGCATGGGACACCACTTCTTGCGCGGGAGGGAGAGAACTGCCTGCCGCGTCGTATGACGTGCAAGTATTCGGCTTGCAAAAATGTTTCGGTGCCGGCGGAGGAACGGCCGGAGTCATTTTAAGCCCCAAGGCCGTGGCCCGCATTAGCGAAGTGAAAAAAATGCGTACGATCCCCTACGCGCTTGATTTATCCCTCGCCGCGGAGCAAGCAAAACAGTTTCAAACGGTCAACACGCCAAGCACCGTCAACATTTGGCTTTGCTGCCAAGCATGCCAATGGATGAACAAAAACGGCGGTATCCGCGCGATGGACATTTTGTGCCGCACCCATGCCGCCTATCTTGAAGATTGGGCCGCCAAAAGCGGCTACGTGGCTCCTATGATAGAGGACGAGTTGTTCCGCTCTTATACAACGCTTACGCTCCGTATCACACACCCGCAAATAAAAGATACGCTTATTAATAATGCGCTCGCCGCTACCGGGCTGGCCAACTTACAAGACGGCATTAAAAAGCACCGTTCCGTGACGGCCAATTCACTGCGTATTGCCTGTTTCCCGTTTGTGGACACCACCGGCGTCACACAATACCAACAACTCACCGCCTCCGTAGATCATATTATCCGGCATTTAATTTAACGCCTATTAAAAAATGTCCCCGCGCTCTCAAGCACGGGGATATCCATTTTAAGTCTTTAACCATTACTAAAAATATGATATTGTAGCACTATTGTCATACCAAACACTTCGTACCTCATCTGCTGTACAACGTAGGACATGTGCACCTATTTGAACTTTGTACCTCGTTCCACCTGACCAGTCGTCGCTGGTCTGATACCAGGTACAATACCAATAACAAACGTCAGCACCAGGATTATCGCATCTTTCGCCATAGCGGGCCTTACAAGCTTCTACATCGGAGGGGCACTTCGCTTGAATAGCCTCCGCTTTAGCATTTTCCTTACAATTGGGATCTCCATTACAGTACTTTGTATACCATCCAAGGTTTACCCATTCGAATTTCTTATCTAGACTAGTATAACAAATTTTATTTTCAAGTGGGACTCCATCCTCTTCACCAGTATAATACCACTGGTGAGTTTCTTCATTACAGCTCCGCCAACCTCCGCCTTCATGAACATTCTTACAGGTTACATGCTTAGTACTATACTGCGGTTTTTCGTCCGGGTTACATCCGGATATTGCACAAGTGGACCACTCAGACCATTCTCCGTTTTCGATACAGGTTCTTGTTTGCGTGCCCGAATTGTCCCATCCGCACGATCGCGTTGAGTCGCCTTTACAAGTCTTTCCTTCACATTCCGCAGGTGCTGCCTGATAATCCGTCATGTCTAACAATTCTTCTTTTGTCGGATACACCTTATTCAACTTTTCACAATCTCCCCCCACACAGGCTATACGCCCGTCCGCATACGACGGCATTTCCAATGTAAAATTATACTTGCCTTTGCTTGTCGCTGTCATCCCCGTAGTCGTTAAGGCATATGTAAAATTTTTTGTGTCAACATCCGGCACCAATTCGCTAATTTGGTCTATCTTAGTATGATACCGTTTATCTAACGCACACCGCTTTTCCTCTTCCGTGCGTACCGCCGCCATTATTTCTTCCGCTTCCGTCGTCTTGCGTGTTTCCATTACTTTATTAAACTTAGGCAAGACTACTGCGGAGAGGACACCAATAACAACCACTACCACTAACAGCTCGGTTAGGGTAAAGGCTTTCTTTTTGTTTAATTTCATCTTTTCTTCTCCCTATTTTCGTCTAAAATGATTTTAACACATATAATACAATATTATAAGAATAAAATACCCTAAGTCAAGAAAAAAACTTAGGGTATTTTAAAATTGTTCACTGCAAACAACTATTTTTTCAGTTCCAACACTTCATCAATCAGCCCATATTCTTTAGCTTCTTGGGCGGACATATAATAGTTGCGTTCACTGTCCTGACGGATTCTTTCCTTATCTTGGCCGGTATGTTTTGCCAAAATATCTAACAAATGTTCTTTATTATCACGCAATTCTTTGGCCTCAATTTCGATATCGGTTACCTGACCGGAAATTCCTCCGCCCCAAATGAGCGGTTGGTGAATCATAATGCGCGCATGCGGCAAGGCATAGCGCTTCCCCTTGGAACCGGCCGCCAGCAACACCGCACCGAAACTCATAGCTTGACCCATGCAGATAGTAGTAATGGGGGCTTTGATAAATTGCATCGTATCATAAATAGCCAAACCGGCCGTCACTAAACCACCGGGAGAGTTAATGTATAAATTGATTTCCCGGTTCGGATCATCTGCGTCCAAATAGAGTAACTGGGCGATAATCATATTGGCACTGGCAGTGTCCACTTCGCCTTGCTGGCCGCCTACAAAGATAATACGGTCTTTTAACAGGCGGGAGAAAATATCATATCCGACATTTTTTTCAATAATAGTAGGTATAATCATATGTTATATTGTAGTAAATTTAACCGCATCTGCGCATAAAAAACTTCCGTCTTTTCGGCGGAAGTTTTTGAGAATAAAAGAAAGACTAACGACGATCGGCCCACCGCCAGAAATTGTCTTCGAAGTTTTCAATCGTCCCGTAGCGATAAGCACGCCCAAGAGCATCTTCGATTGAATAAGGTTCGTAAACAATCTGACCACGGGAATCTTTTACCAAAAATCCGGTTGACGGATTCCGCAGGGGTTCGCCTTGCGCCAATAGACGCGTAAATTGCTCAAATTGCATGCGGTTGGAAGGAGAAGCCCCACCAGCCGGATTTAATAAAAACCGCACCATGGTATAGGCTTGGAAATACCAATCCTGTGCTTTTTTGCGTCCTTCGGCAGCTTGCAGGGAATCTTCCTGCATAAATTGTTCAAACGGAATAAAAAACTGCGGTTTTCCACGGTGTTTATTATTAGTCGGCGGTTGGAATTTAGTAGCCCGCCCAAACATAGAATTAGAGCGGAACTGCGCCACATTTTGTGACCGCGGACGCTGGAAATTAAGTGTGCGGAAATCATTGGCCCACGGCCCCCCACGAGAACCGTTATAGGCCTGATCTTCCATGAGTACAGCTAGTCCTTCGTCCAACCAAAGCGGTGTCATAATGCGGCCGGTTTTGTGACTGTCAAAAAAGTTCTGTGTGAAAATGTGCGTAAGTTCGTGCGTAAAAACTTCTTTCAGTTCTTGCGTTTTACCTGGCTCATCATATACGACAATTTCCCCGCGAGTAGGATATGCCACCGCACGCGACCATGCTCTGGCGTTCGGTTCGTATTTCAAATAAGATGTGTGGTCCTGATACACAAACACACGTACTCGGGCTGACATCATCCATGGGATAAAACGCCGCAACGTTTGGTAAGCAGATTCAAATGTCATAGACATATTGGAAGAGCTAATCCCCGAAGAACGTTTTTGAGTATAGATATCAAAATGGGTGCTTTTGGAAGGAATCCATGTTACGTTAGGGCGAAAGGCATTAGGATCAAATTTTTTATTTGCCACCGGCACTTGCGACGGCTTATTTTGGGCGGCTGGCGGCTGAATACGCCGTTCGGCAGACTGCGCCTGTTGTTTGGACTGCTGGAGCATTTTGACGGCATATTCTAATTCCGCATCCGCGGCTTGCTCCTCAGCAGATGTATCAGGTTGAATCTTTTCCTTCACTTTGGCAGAGGCAGGCAACAAAGAGTTATTATTTTCGATATCTTGTTCTAAAGAAGTAGGTTTTGGTTTAGATGCTTCTTCCTTTTTTTGTTTAACGATAGCCAGTTCTTTAGCCGCCGCTGGAGATAATTTTTTAGGGTGTGCGTTGACGACCGGCTCTACAACTGTTTGTACGGAAGTGCCACCGATATCAAGCGGCATATCCAGCGTACCCGAACTGTTGGCTGCCGAAATCGCCGAAGCCGCCATTTGCGCTGCTTGGGCTTGTGCCGCAGCAATGGCTTCTTGTTGCGCAGCAGCGGCTTTTTCTGCTGCCGAAGGATCTTCTTCCGGTTTAGGTTGGGGCTGTTGCCGCCGCGGCCGAGGAGTTTCACTCGCCACACCGGTAATTTGAGTAGAGGATTGTTGGAGAGATTTTCTCAGTAAATCGATATTAGACTGGGGTTCTTCTATGGCCGTAGATACGTGAATAGACCGCGTGGAGGGATCTTGCTGCCCCCACGCGGTACAAAAACTGACCAATAACACTAATCCCAGGCTAAGTTTTTTCATGCTCTGTTAATAAAGAGGTACTTCATCTAAATTAGACGCACCTTTTTCTTTTATTGAGTATTCCAATTTACAACCTTCTATTCCGGGTATTTCTGTTGTAAAACGAGCCTCCACTGAATATATTTTATTTGCGCCACCGCCCTGAATGGTACATGTATGCGAACGTCTTGCATTACTTCCATTGACACAAGTACCTTCTATATCAGCCGTACACGTCATCCAACAGCTGGCCATATCACGAACAAAGATATCCGGTTTTTTAGCAGTCCACAAAGCATTTACTTCCGCTTGGCAAGCGTTAATCAACATATGTGCAGCCGTTGTGCGGTTCGTTTGGCGGGCAGAAAGCGTGCGTGATAAATTAGCACGCAAAATCATGGTAGCTAACCCGGCCAAAACAGAAGTAACCAATAATACTTGTAACAAAGCGGCCCCTTTTTTATTATGTAACATATCTATCTCCTTCTAATTATAGTCACTAGCAGTATAACTCGTTCTAGAACTACGGCCAGCATCCCACATTCCATTAGAAAGCATAATTTCTTCTTCTATTACCTCGTTAATAATAGGTGTGGAAGGTAATTCTAGAATTATTTTAACTATTACACGACCACTAATCAAATATTGATCTGCTGCATTATAGGCTGAGCTTACTTGCTCAGTGTTATATACAATATCATTATTAGTAAGCGTACTGGTGTTTTGACGTTTCACATTAAAATAAGGGACACGATAATCATCTGTAATCAGTTTTACATTGGTTAACACCTCATCACGATTGCTAACAGTAGAACATATTGTATTTATACTTCCATTGCCCCAAGGTGTATACGCAATCTCTTTACGATATATTTTACCACCATCCCATGCATTATTAACTGGCTGAAGATAACGCATTGTTCCTGCTTCCTCAAACTGAGTAATATCTCCCCTTTGGAAGCAATAAACGATATATTTTGGTGTTTTACCGCTAAGAGCATTGTCCGACAAATCCATATCTTTTCCTAATACCAATACTGGCGTTTTATTCACCGTACCAGCAGCCGTCAGTAACCCTGCTGTATATATAACACGATGGGAAGATTGCACATCATGGCGTATTTTCCGGATAAATTGCGATAAATTACTACGTAACATCATACGCACTTTTCCAGAACTGGTTTCACGCGCTGCCGACGTCGTTAACGCTGCTAACGCAATACCGATCAACCCGACGATAGAAACCGCCAGCAAAATTTCCGTTAACGTAAAACCTTTTTTATTTGTCTTCATAATGTATACCCGTTACATTGAATCTTATAATTAATTTTTAAATGATCTAATACGTCATCAAATCCAGCCACTTTATTAGCCGAGCCGATAGCAGCCTTCACCGGTTGTGAACTAGTAGATACCGTATAAGAAAACGAGGAACGATTCCCATTTCGGTCACAAATAGCAGGCAACATACAGTTAATATGATGAGTAAACGTCGATGACAACGGAACTGTATCAATTACATTCGGACAAAGGCCTTTTTCCATATATGTATCGGGATGTAAAAGTCCTTCTCTGTCTATCACATACTGCTGCAAGGCATCATTCGCTTTTTCTACAGCAAGCAACATTTCCTCTCTAAAATCAGGTTGAGATGTTTGACGAGCAGAAGATAACAACACAGCAAAAGCACCTGCGGCCACCATAGATAACAGACCTAATGCAATCAGACCTTCCAAAACAGTAACACCCTTTTTATTATGCAAAATAGACTTTTTCATAAATCCCTCTTTATTCATAAGTATCTGCTACTTTCATATGCCCGTCCACATAAATATATCCTTTCTTGTCATTACCGCAAACATATTTTTTACCAGCCGTTTTTTCATCCGAACCGCAAGCTGTAACCATAAAATAGGCAACACTTTCCCAAGTATTATCTGAATAATCCGGCGTTAGATATATTCCTTTATTTATCAATTGAGCCAAATCCGGCATTTTATCTTTTCCTACATTTGTATAGTTGGGAGCAATGCAAAACGTATAAGGGAGCTCATGGAATTCCTCCATTCTCAGATATCGGCAACCGAATAATACCCCGACGTCAACTCTATCTAGTGTACCACTAACCGGTTTACCAATTACGCCTGCCCCGTAACAAGAATCTTGCAAGAAAATATGAGTATCTGTGCCGGAAAAACAGGTTGGCGTAATTTTTTGACCGCGGTTATCTAAATAAAAAGCGCGCATGGCATCTGCCAGCTTCTGCGCAGCTTCATGTGCTTGCGCGTTTTTTATATCAAAACGAACTGCACGCCAAGCCGGTACACCAAATGAAAAAATGACCGCTAAGATTAATACAACAGCCAACATTTCCATTAATGTAAAACCTTTTTTCATAAGAATTTCCTCTAAAAAGTACTGCCGTTTTCTGTCGGTGTTGCGCAATACATAAATGACTTAGGAGATGTATACTTCTTCGGCCATTTGGAACCCTTCACTTTCATACAAGCCCATGGATTCGTTATGCTAGCTCCCGCGCAAGGGCCTCCTGTCGATTTACCGCAAACATAATAAAAAACATACGAATCATCCCAACCGCTAGTACTTAATAAATTACATCCCATCAAAACTCTATAATCTTTTGTTTCAGAAGAACAAGAAACATTTGAACTAAATTGATCCGCCAACTGCCCACTTTGGATAGTTCCGCCATGGTCATATTCATAACGCTGAATAGCATTAACAATCTGGTCCACTTTAGGTTTAGCATTGGCAATACGAGTATCCGCCACACTATGCTGGTAAGACACCGTAGCCACCAATGATAAAATACCCACAATAGTACCGGCAATCAATAATTCCATTAATGTAAAGCCTTTTTTATTTTTCATCGCTCATTCCTCTATTATAAGTTTTGCTATTATTATTCAAAAAATCAAGCGTTATTTATAAATTTTGATAACTTCACCTTTTTTTGTGTAATAAGCGCCGAAATATGTTTTTTCTATTTCACTTAAATTTGCAACATTTTTATCTAATTGGATACATGCGACCGCTTGAAGATCACTGGGGCAACACTCACTTTCCTCTGTATTTTCTTGCGGACAAATAAAAATCTTATATCCCTTGTAAGTATTTGCATTTTTATCAAATGGGATGGGTGCAATAAACTTTCTCATAAACAAAAACGAGAGATAAGCCCCCCCGTCGCCTTTACTATGCCCATCTGAGATTTCCATACGTCCATAAGCAGTTAAAGCATCACTAGCCAGTCCGTTTTTTTGAGTGTACGGCCAAATCCGATATGCATTTGATGTGCCTGGAAACATTTTCCCCGAATTAGAACCATGGGCTTCTTCTATTTTTTCCCGCACAATATTAACAGCCTCTCCGACATTAATAAGAACCCCAATAGCCGCCTCATGACGTATTTTTGCTTGTGTTTTTTTATAAGTAGGCACAGCAAAAATAAGTACGGAAAGCGAAATCGCCACTACAATCAACACTTCAACAAGCGTAAAACCTTTTTTTGAACACATAAATTTCTCCTCAACTTCCACCAATTTGGGACAGTTTGAAAATCGGCAAGAAAATAGATGCCACAATGATACCGATGAGCACACCGACACCGCAAATCAAGATAGGGTCAATTACGGCGCTGAAACGAGCAATAAATTGGTCCACGTTATCGGCATAGAACTTAGACAGCGTAGCAATAATGCTGGGCAATTTACCGGATTCTTCACCCATCAGCATCATTTCTGTCATAAGTCCGGGGAACACCTGTGTAGAACGGAAAGATTCGGAAATAGATTTACCGGCAGCTACTTCAGAGCGGACCTGTTTTAAAGCATCCCGAATAATTACGTTTCCGTCAAAGGACTCTTCCAACACCAAAATGGCGTTCAAAATAGTTACACCGCTGCGTAACAACGTAGAGAACGTAGAAAGCATGCGGTCGTAATACATATTTTTCAGGAAGTTCCCAAATAACGGCATAGATAACAAAAACGAGTGCCAGCGTTTTTTCCCGTCGGTTGTTTTGATATAAAAACGGAAAGCCACAAACACAAAAACAATCGACACGATAATCAATACTGCATGGTTAATCAAAAGACCGGATACCTGCAATACGATAAGGGTAATCATAGGCAGTTCGATGTTAAAATCTTTAAAGATTTGCGCGAACGTAGGCACGATCCCGACCACGAAATAAATAAGCACGCCAACTGATGACAAACCCAAAATGGCCGGGTAGGTAACAGCTGTAATAATTTTACCTTTCATCCCTTCCTGGGTTTTGGTATACAAAGCCACTTGCATCAATGTATCGGCTAATTGACCACCGACTTCACCCGCCTGAACAAGTGATAACCAAATGCGGCTGAACGTTTTGGGGTGTTGTGAAAGCGCCGTATGCAACGATTGACCGCCGGCAATATCTTTGGCTACTTGCGAAAGCACATAGCCAAGCGTCGGGTTAGAAGCATATTCACCTAAAAGTGCTACCGCGCGCACAAGAGGTACACCACCGGCAATAAGCGTAGATAGCTGTTCGGCGAAGAACGCCAATACGTGGCCGGGTACTTTTCCACCGCGTTTACGTGAGCCACCGCCGGAGAACATACCGCCAGAGCCTTCACGCACATCCAGTACAATATACCCTTTGTTTAACAGGGCCATATTGACTTTTTCGCGGCTGTCCGACATAATGGACCCTTTTAAGGTCTTGCCGTGAATGTCTTTTACCGTATATGTATATTTTTGCATAAAACCTCTTTTTATTTTTATTACAAATTGTTATTCGTCCGAAGTAGTAATATTTAAAATTTCCTCTACCGTCGTCTGACCGCGGATCACTTTGCGCCAACCGTTCGCACGCAAGTTCATAGAACCGGAGCGGATGGCAGCCTGTTTAAGTTCCACCAAGTCTTGCGTTTTGTAAATAATGTTACGCATTTCTTCCGACATGCGGTATACTTCGTAAATAGCACGACGTCCCATAAAACCGGTCCCGAAACATTTCGGGCAACCCACCGACTTAAAAAACGTCCAAGATGACTGGTCTTTCGGATTAAAATGTCCTTCCTGTATAATACGGCTAAGGGTAGCCGAATCGGGCATATGTGGCACCTTGCAATACGGGCACAAAATACGCACCAAACGCTGGGCAGCCACCAACGCCAGTGAACTGGCGAGCAAGAACGGTTCCATTCCCATATCAATTAAACGGGGAACAGCACCCAGAGCTTCGTTGGTGTGCAAGGTAGACAGCACCAAGTGCCCTGTTAAAGCCGCTTTCAAGCAGGCTTCTGCCGTTTCGTTATCGCGGACCTCCCCCACTAGGATGACGTCCGGGTCCTGACGCAAGAAAGAACGCAACCCCGCCGCAAACGTCAGCCCGATAGCCGGTTTTACCTGCACCTGACTGATACCAGCGAGTTTGTATTCCACCGGATCTTCCAACGTCATAAAGTTAAGTTCCGGAGATTTAATGGTTGTTAAAACTGCGTTTAGTGTAGTAGATTTACCCGAACCGGTAGGTCCCGTCAAGAAAATCAACCCGTGCGGTAAGTTGGCCGCGTCCAAGAAGGCTTTTTTCTGTTCCGGTTCAAAGCCCAATTTATCTACGTTCATTTCGCCGGTACCTCTATCCAACACACGAAGCACTAACTTTTCCCCGTATACTGCAGGACAGACAGACACACGAACTTCAATGGAACGGTTTTGATAACGAATCGTAAACGAACCGTCCTGTGGCAAACGTTTTTCGGCGATATCCAATTTAGACAAAATTTTAATACGGGAAATAATGGCGTTTACAGATTCCTTGGCAGGGGCTGTACGTTCATACAAAGAACCGTCAATACGGAAACGCAATGACACGCGTTCATCAAACATTTCCAAGTGAATATCAGACGTGCGTTCCGCAATGGCTTGGCGTAAAATAGCGTTTACCTGTTTAACATATTGAGAGGAGTTGGGGCTGATTTTATCCAAATCCAAAAACCCGACATCCATATCATCATCGCTACCGCCCTCGCTTGTTTCTGCAGTCCCTTCGGCACTTTCGTTCATTACCTCTTCCAATAAGTTTTTATTGGAATAAAAAGCGTCCATGGCATTTAACAACTGACTCTTACTGGCCAAGAAAGACTGTACCTGCTTACCGGACATCAATTTGATGTTTTCTAACAAGAACAAGTTCGTCGGATCTAAAATAGCAATAGCCAAAGAATCGTCTTCCACAAATAGCGGGAGGACCATGTTCTCGCGGGCAAATTTTTCGGGAATAATTTCCTGCAGATTTTGCTCTTTTTCCGGCACTAAAATGCCATTTTCTCTGGAAGCATAGGGAATCGCAAAATGTTTGGACAGGGCCATTGTTACCTGTTCTTCCGTAGCAAAACCAAACCGGACGATAGCCTCTGCAAACGGTACGTTATTCTGTTTAGAATATAATTGCGCCCGCTTGACTTGTTCGTTAGTCAATGTCCGTTGATCCACTAAGATTTCGCTTAACTCTTTTGCCATTTCCTATTCCTCTATCTAACTATTTGCCTGCCCCCGCCACAAAAAAATGACAGGGGGCAGGCTATTTAAGACCGTATTATTCCGACAAAATCGTCGGGGTAATAAAGATCACTAAGTCGGTCGTACTCTTAGATGTTGATTTGCTGGTAAACAACCAACCCAATATCGGGATATCACCCAAGAGCGGTACTTTGCGAACTTGATTCGTTTCACGTGAAGTTAACAAACCGCCGATTACTACCGTTTGTCCGTTTTTCACACGAACTAACGTAGAAGTCGCCCGGGTAGTGGTATCTTTTGTATCATCAAAACCGGAGCTGACAATGTCCGAGTAAGAAGGTTGTACAAACAACGTTACATACCCTTCGCGGTTAACTTGCGGAGTCACCTGTAAGGTTAACCCGACACGTTTACGCTCAACTGTTGTTGACACCATACTAGCACCACCCGTTCCGGATGTGTTGGTCGTCTTACCAACGGTAGCATCTGTAGAAGCAGTAATCATAGCTGCTTTATTATTAATTGTTACCACTTTGGGTTTACCCAAATATTTAGCCTCACCGCGGGTTAACAAAGATTTCAATACAATATTAAAGGCAGAGAAATCCAACATACCAGCAGAATCTTCGGAGCTGTCACCGCTTCCGCCGCCTCCGCCGCCTCCGCCGCCTCCGCCGCTGCTGCTGGAGTTAAGCTCATCATTGCTCGGGAAAATAAAGTTCCATCCTCTAATACGATTACCGTTTATATCTCTCCCTTTCAAATAGTCATATGACATTTTGCGTTTGGGAGCTGTTGTGGTAAATATCGTTCCAGATTCACCGCCATATTCAAAACCCAAGCTCAAACCGCTTGTCTTGCTGACTTCCACGATTTGTGCTTCAATCAAAATCTGCGGAGGTTTGATATCAAGTTCCGCCAAGATGTTTTCCACTTGAGGGAATACTTCCGGCACGTCCGTAATAATCAGTTTATTGGTGCGGGGATCAATAGCAATTTTACCGACAGGAGAAAGCATGCTTTTAATAATTGCTGTAATTTCTCCGTTGCCACCGCCCGCATCGGATCCGCCACTAGAAGAAGCACCGCTGTCTCCACCGGCAGAGATACCGCTATCGCCACCGCCGGTAACATCCTGCGGCATAACACTATTCATCTCGCTAGAAGCAGAACCACTATTTCCTTGCAGAGATATATAACTGAGCGTATATATTTTGGTAATCGTATCCGGCGCATCATTAGAACGCTTGGTGATTACATAACTGTCGCTTTTACCAATGCGCTGATAGGCCAAACCATGGACGCGCAACAACGTATCCAAGGCTTCCCGTACAGTTACTTTGGTTAACGAAGCCGTAACTTTTTTATTAGCGAATTCTTCGCTCATAATAAAGTTAATTTTAGACTGTGTGGTGATACTGTTAAGGAAAGCCGATATCGGTACGTTGGAAACACGAATAGACACTTTCCGATCTAACGGAGAAGGTTCTTCGGCATCCTTGTACAAATCGGTTTCTCTGGACTGTTTCGCCGCAGAGTCTTCCACCATAGCAATGGTGTCATCACTGGGGAGGGTTTGGCGCGTCTGGGCAAAAGCGTTTCCGCTTACCCCCAACACCGCGACACCCGCCAACACTGCTACTAGACGATTTGTCATAATCCTCCTATTGAATTTCCAAACTAATTATTTACTTAACTGCACTCTTCTTACAAATTTATGTCCTTTATACGTAAATACGACTTCTTCGGTATCCGATCTTACTTCCACAATGCGTGCTCCGAAGATAGAATTCCCGACCGTATAAATTTTGCTACCGATGAAAACTTCTTGTCCGATAATCCCGCCAATTCTAATTTTGTTGCGTACTTCACGGGTAGGATCCTTGAGTCTGGCCAATTCCAATTGACGTTGACGTTCTGCTTCTTCCTGCTTACGGCGTTCCTCAGCCAATTTACGTTGACGTTCTGCCTCTTCTGCAGCCAAACGTTGTTGTTCACGGTACTCTATTAACAAAATATCATCCGGCGAAAGTGTAGGATCCACGTTTTTCTTGGGATTGTACACTATTTTTGGCTCTTCCTGTTTAGTTTCCTTTTTTTCTACTTCCGTTTCGGCAACGGTTTCCCGCTCTGCCACAAACGAATCTGTCTGTGGTTGAGCCGGTTTCTCGGTGGCATCCAATAAATCTTTTTCTAAGGCAGCGTCTACCGGTGGCAAAGAAGCCATATCCTTATTATCTTGAGGAATACTTGCCTGCGGCACAGCGTTTTGCTGCGCAGCTTCCTTAGCGACTTCGGTTCCGGCGGGTTGAGTAACCACCACATTATCGGCAGCACCTTTTACTCTGCGCCTACCTTTACCGCCTTTTTGTGCAAAAGCAGTGGTCGCCAGACAAACAGCAATAAGTAAGCAAACTATTTTTTTCATAAATTAACCCTCTTTTGCGGCTTTAGTTTTACCGGTCTTTGCCGCGGCGTCTTGTTCTTGTTGTTTTTTAATTAATTCGTCATAATCTTTAAACAACGATTTAGCGATTTTTTCTTTCGGAAATGCTGTATTAAATTTCATCGAAATTTTATTCATTCCCAAACCGCCCGGTGTACTGTCTTTTGTAAGTGAAAATTCAGATACTCTCACTAATTCTTTTTTATTTTCAATACCCGCTAAAAATTTAGCAAATAGAGGAAAACCCATATTTACGGTTGCACCAATAGAAGTAACCGTCAAGTTAGCATTAGACGTATCTTCATTTTGGTTGGCATCCATCTGCGGAGCTAAATTAATTTCTTTAAAAATGCCCAGCACTTGGCCTAAAAGCCATTCGTTCTTTTCGTCGATATTCGGGAACTGAGGCTCCAATTTCATGAGTTTCATTTTAATTGAATCATACTCTTGTTCACTACTTTGTTCTGTTCTAATAGCAGAAACTTGGCCTTTGTAATTTTCTACCTTTTTAGCAAACTCCCCATTTCCATAACGCATACCTAAAAAGACTACAAGAACCGCAACAATTGGCCCTACAAACAATTTAAAATTGCCCTCTTCCGCCACGGTTTGGATATCTTTGAAACCTTGTTTCAAATCTTCTACATATTTATTTGTCTTCAAATTGGCTGCCATATTAACGTCTGCCTCCTTCTTGACTTTTACCGCAGGAAAAAGTGAACTTTGTTTCTTGCGAAGATCCAGAAGCTCCAGCGCCCCTGCGATTTCCGGAATTATTATTGCTATTACTACTTGCTGTACCCGCTACATTGGTATAACGCATGTCGGCATTATTACCACATATGGACTTAATAATCGGCTGTTGAACCAACGCATCTTTAAATTCGTTCCCTAACGCCATATCCGCGCGTCCGTCTTTACTGCCTGACTGAATAGACCCTTGCAAATTAAGAGAACGACCTTCCGAACCTTTAGATGGGAACGGACTCTTATAGTCAATCTGCGTAAGCCACACACCTTTCGGAATAGTATCTACGATTTCCACAAGCACCGGCGTAATCGGGCTATGAGAGGTGAAGGGCTCTAATGCCGAGTTTTGCGATTTAATTTTACTCAAATTAGATTGAATTTGGCTCGTTGTTAAACCAGCAAAGTCGGCAATTACGTGAGTTTGACTAGCTTTGGCTTTTTTCAATTCTTTCTCTTCGCTTAACAAACCCATATAATTTTTAGCCAAGATTGCAAGGAAAACAATAACTAATACAATAGCTACTTTCCAAGCCGTCACGCACGCATGGAACTCATAGGTGCTCAAGCGTTTCCCTTTGGTAAAGTCGAGGTCTGGCGTTTTAGTATCAAAAAATTTGATACTCGCCCCTACGGCAGCCACTTCTCCCGCCGCTTTCGTTTCCACACCGTACACTTCTCCCAAATTCCATTTGCGGACCGGTTTTTTTGCATCGGCTTCCAACGCCGGAATCCATTGCTCGGCATCTACACCGGTAATAACGGCTTCTTCAAACGGATCTTTTTCCAATTGTTTGGCGATAAATTCCGTACAGTTGGTCAGTTCAAAACGACGTCGTTCCACTGGCAACGAACCCGAGATTTCCATCTCGCGCAATAGCACGGGAGCATTCTCATTTAAAAACACGAAATTGACCATATTCTTCCCGAAGAAAGAATAGATACGTCCGCCCGTACCGATAGCTTCTTTATCGCTGTCATTAAAAGCACGCCCTAAAGACAAACTCGACGGTTCTACGGTAATCAACTCTAAACCGACTGACTTTAACCCTTTGCGTAAGCGATCAATGATGACTTTGGTAGTTAACGCAAAAACCACACCCAACCGTTTTTGTTTGGTAGTAGCCGTTTCAAATTCATATACATGGTAAGCATATTCCGCTTTTTCAAACGGGAAATGGATATATTTACGTGCTTGCAGTGGAATAGACGTCTTCCACATTTTGCGTTCGATGGCTGAGGGAATCACAAAATGGCGCAACAAACAGAAAGCCGGTGCCAAACTGACAACTACACGGTTAGTTTTCCATTTTTTCTTGGACATCACTTTACCGAGCGAATCCAGCCAGTTATCCATGGAAAAGAATGTTTCGTTTAAATCTAACGGTTTTAATAAAGTACGATCCACATCATGAATCGGCACACGTACGAGCGATTCGAGAACAGTACCTTTGTCTTTTTTTGCCGTCTGAGAAACGTACATTTCATCAATACCTATATAAATACCCAAGCACTCTGGATGAGCATTCATATTTTGACCGATTAAAGTTTCCGAAATATTCATATTCTTTTCCCCTGTTAATTTTCCTCGTACGGCATAGCATACGGGTTGTTCGCCGGCATATTAGAACTCGTACTGGCCGTAGTTGTTGTTGTCGTCGTTGTAGCTGCTGTCGTTGTGGAAGAAGCAGCCGGTGCTTGCGGCGCAGCCGCAATGCCTAAATCGTCATCTAACGAATCCATTCCCAAATCATCTATAGATCCGGTAGTATTCGTTGTAGTCGTTGTGGTAGTGGTCGTCGTGGTTGTCGTCATCGAATTATTGGCGGCCGTTGTTTCTTCATGGCTCGTAGTAGTCGTTGTATCTTTCATTTGACGGGCCGGTTTGGTCCATAAACGAGCCGCTTTATAATTTAAATCCGTAGCCGTCACTTCTTGCTTCTTAGCAGAACAAGTATCCCCGGAACAAGACGTTGATTGTTCCGAACATTTCACCACTACACGGCGGCGTAAGGTTTGTTTTTTGCCCTTTGAATCCACGGCAGTAAGCACCAGTGTATATTTTCCGCACGGCAGTTCCGGTCCGATAATACCTTTGCGGCCGTTCCATAAAATTTGGTGGTATACCGGTGTAAAACCTTCTAACTGACGCACAACATAGTATTTACCGTCACGTCCATGCTGTACTACTTGCAACACCCAATTATCAATCGGGTTAATAGTTTCCAGCACTGAAAAATCGATAGCAAAGGCTTCGCCTAACGAACGGTCAATAGCGTGGCAAAGCGGCACAATCGCCATACTGAGAAGCGGTTTTTTCTCATTATTTTCATTCTTGGCTAAATTGGTCGGCAATTTTGCATCATAATCAAACACTACTGACAATCCGTTCAAATTAGCAAACCGGGCAGGCGGTTCCTGATCCGCCAACCCCATATTATATTGTAATTTACCTTGCGAAATGCCGCGGTTAATTAAATAAGAATTTAACGCCATTGCTTCGCGAATACCTGCTAATGTTACATCATCTGTAT
>Ga0310786_10003582_pt1 | contig 22468 bp, 22 predicted proteins | sample AusTroGonzalo_MG_FD_203881 | JGI IMG/M metagenome (GOLD analysis project Ga0310786, IMG submission 203881) | Bovine rumen microbial communities from tropical cattle in Woodstock, Queensland, Australia - Gonzalo_03 (v2) (version 2) | ecosystem: Host-associated > Mammals > Digestive system >...
ATATTAATCGGAGAAAGAAAGATACCGTGGATGAAATTACGGACGAAGACTTGAGGAATGCTTCCATTCCGACCCTCGTGTTTAAGAAGAGGGCTAAGAGAAAGACATTCTACGCCAAGTCCTCAAGAAAGAAGAAGTAAGGTTTATGTCAGTAATCGAAGATAACGAAGAAAAAGATATTGAAGAACTCACCTCCCTCTCGGAGGGTGGGGTGGTAGTGAACCGTCTGCCTGTAGCCTCAACCTCTATTAATCCTAAGAATGTGGAATACTGCGGTGAATGTGACCATGGTTACATAATGAGGGATGGAAAGAAGATGGAGTGCTTATGTGTATTGAAGGCAAGGGCGAGGGAATATCTCACCCCTACATATATGGATGCTAAGTATGATAGGGGGGTAGACCCCTCAGTGCTGGAGCATAGAAATATACTTATGGATACTGTGTCACAGCCTTATTTCAAATCGCTTGTGAAATCCTTTCTTCTGAATACGGGTATGAAGTACAGACATATTACGGTTACTGCATATGATTGTCTACAGGCATATCTTACCAATTCTGAGACACATCTTTTTGATTCATACGGTAAGATAGACTTTCTGGTGCTGTATCTTGCCTTTGACCCCAGGTGCAGCAGTTACGGGGTCATAACCACCTCTCTCTTGGAAAAGAGGGCAATGAATAAGCTTCCTACTTGGATTTTCTCAAACTATTCGATAAGCAGTGGAGTGTTCCTTGAGAAGTATGGGGACAACCTCAGCAGTTATTGTAAGAAGAATTTTGTTCAGGTTCAGAGTAAATAACAATGATAACAACAATCCGTTCCTTTCTTGAGTATCCAGACCCTCAGAAGCTGGAAGCCCTTCTGAATCTTCACAGAAAGGTCTCTGGTTTTGACAGAGGGATTTCAGATATAGTTTCGGTAATTGAGGACATATACAGAGAGTTCGATACCTACCCCTCCCTTGTGGCTCTTGGTCAGGAAATAGCTGTACTTAACTCTCAGGAGGCTACACAGGCTTTTCAGCAGGTGATGAACGGTGTGGTGATTCCGGAGGCGGAATACTTTACACATATCAGAACCGTTGAGAAGATGGTGTATGAGCAGAGACTGATGCAGGAGATAATGTTCGCTCAGGACACACTGGCACAGCTTCCTAACAAGTCTGTCGAGTCCATATCCAAATGTGTCGAGGATTCTATTGCAAGAATCTCCAAGGTGAAGTCGGGCTTTAATGATTCAGACCTTACCATATCCTCGATATCCTATGGCAGGGAGATGGTAAGTCAGCTTGAACAGGATTATCAGGATATATGTCGTAAGAAGGAGTCCGATGACGCTCTGTATCTTTCTCTCGGTCTTGGGGGTTCGTTCAAGGATTTGCAGTTGAAGAAGTCAGACCTTTTTGTGGTGGCTGGGTATACTTCTCACGGCAAGTCCATATTTCTGAAGTGGTTTGTCTACAGACTGCTGACGGTGTATCACTACAACTGCTACTACCTTTCCCTTGAAATGAGTCATAGGGTCATAAGGAACCAGTTTATAATACTCCACGCCAACAACAAGGAGATATTTCCTGGAACTCCCTATATAACTTATGACGCATATAAGAACGGCAATCTTACAGATGAGGAGCACGATTTTCTTGTGAATGTTGCAGCACCGGATTTTACAATGAACGAGAACTATGGGACCCTCTATCTGGAGCAGCCTGAATCCACTAAGGTGAGGTTCTCGGATTTGGAGAATTACATACGTAAGGTCGAAACGGAATTTATGCCGATAGACTGTGTGGCTGTAGATTATCTTTCCCTTATGTATCCTCTTGAATCAAACAGGGGTAGACCGGAGGTGGATGACTACAATCAGTTGATTAAACAGTTCAAGAATATGGCGAATACTCATTCCAATCCGCAGGGGAAGGAAGCCCCCTTTCTGGCGGTGACTCCGGCACAGATTTCAAGAAATGGGTATGAAACTTGTATGAGAACCGAGAACAAGGTTTATGAAACTTCTGCCATATGGAAATATACAGAGTTTGAAAGAAGTGCCGATGCTCTTATGACTGTGTTTCTGACTGAGGAGGAAAGAAACGCCAATAAGTTGAAGATACAGTTGTTGAAGAACAGAGATGGCAGACTAGACGTGGAACCTATGGACGTGTTCTGTGATTTGGACAAGAGCTGTCATTTGTCAGACATAGCCCAGAGGTCTGAAACAGAAACTATTGAAGCATTAAGGAGTTTGGATATATAATGAAAGTCAAAAGAATTGAGGTGTCATCATTACCTCCTCATTGTTCAGTGTGTAAATTCTTTAAGGAAGAAGATGATTTCTCTGTGTGGAATCAGTTCAAGGCATTGTTCGGGTGCAGTAATCCTCGCAGGGTGTATACCTGTATCCTTACTGAGGAACAGATAAAGTTCGATTTGTTACCACCAAAGCAGCCCTTGTTGTCAGATAAGTGTCCTCTGGTTCTGAGGGCTGAAACTAAGACGGAATCTGTTACAGCGAGTATCGAGTGGTTGAGGGACATAAACTTTTCTAGAAAAGGCTTTGATGATATGAAGGAAAAGACTCTCACTCATTTGAGGGAATATTATAAAATCCTGGAAAAAGAAGAAAATAAAAATGAAACTGATTGAACAGTTGCCCCATCTGGGGGTGTCCTCTGACGAAGAAATCCTTGACAGTTTCTCTTCCATATATATGAAAGAGGTTATGCCTGAACTTACAGAATACTATAACTCTAAGCTGGCTATGTCGAGGGTGCTTGCCATAAGAGATATATATCTCCCCCCAGGGGTAGACCAGATGCAGATACATTGTCCTCTGCCCTCACACGGAGAGGATGTTCATCCCTCGTGCAGATATTATTACCGTGACAGGGAGACTGATAAGGTTCACGAGCAGATATACTGCTTCAAGTGCAATCAGGTTCATTCAGCCTTCAGTCTTATATGTGCCATACAGAGGGGTCAGGGTATGAGGTTCCGACAGACTCTGCTTTTTATACGTGACCGACTGGGGGTTCCTTTACCCAGACAGATATTCTTTCAGTTAGACCTTGATAAGATGATGAGAGGTGAGAACTCTCAGACCTCCAAGCAGAGTCCTAAGTATTATGAGAGAGTGGTGTCCATAGCAAGGGCTATACGTGAGGAACAGGATATTCCCACATTTCTCAACAGGCTGAGAAGGTTCTATCCCTATATGATGTCGGAACAGTTCCTTGAAGATTTGAAAGACAGTAATCAATGAAAGTCAAGTGTTACAGATGCGGCAAGATGGTATCAGTCACTAGTGCGAGGAAAGTGAACAGCCTTTATTTTTCCAGCGGTTGTTTTTCAAGAATAGTTTCTAGGCAGAATCTCAAGGGTCTGGATAAAACCCATTCTGTTGAGAGAGTCTGTGAGTCCTGTGGCAGAAGATATCTTGCAAGCGACAATGAGGAATCCCTTTGTGGTAACAATAGAAACCGATGCTGTTTCTGCTGTGAATACTCCTCCTCTATGAAGTATGGAAGCGTTATGTGTCCTCTGGAATCGGAAAGACTCGGAAAAAAATCTATATCAGATAGAAAGTTTTAAATCAGGTGAAAGATAATGTCACTTTTTGAAATGCTGGGTGGGAATATACCGACCCCTGAAGCTGTAGAAGAAAAGAAACCTTCAAAAAAAGGTAAGAAGTCCAAGGAAGTTCAGGAAGTCATAGAGGGCAATCCCTACCTTGTAGATATTGATGATTACCTCAAGGCTCACCCTGTGAGTATGATACCTCCCAGACCCGAAATATATTCCTTTCAGGCTGTAGCTTCTATTAAAGGTATGGAGTGGATAAACGGAACAGAGATAGTTCCCTATTCTCCAGAATCAGAGGACGTTGAAATTCAGAAGCAGGTTCTGAACGAGTTCTTTGAATCTCTGGTCAGAGAATCCTCAACCATATCGAGGGAGATACTTCCAGACTACTTTATACACGAAACTCCCAAGCCTCTTATAGCATATGACCTTGAAACCACCGGTCTGAATACCACCATAAGGTATAAGGACGGAATCATAGACAGGAAGGTTCTGATTGTGGGAGTGTCGCTGGCTACATCTTCAAGAAAGTCATATTATCTGCCTGTGAATCATAACTGTCTTGACGGTCTGCTGAACTGGAAGGAGGAGGCTCTGATTCCGTTTCTTACCAGACTGTTCGATACATTCATAACCATCTCCCATAACGGACAGTTCGACCGTGAGGTGTCCGCCATAAACGGAGTGGAGATTAAACAGAATAACAGGTATATAGACACTCTCATAATAGCACATCTGTTTGACAACAACTCCAAGCAGAATGGTCTGAAAAGACTGAGTGAGGTGTATATCAGCAGACCTCAGATTGAAACGGCGGAACTCTTTCCAGATAATGTGTCGAGGTCATTTTCAAGACTGTCACTGACGGATTCATATGTGTATGCTGGTCTTGATACTTTGAATACATATGCTTTGTTTGAGTGGTTCCTGAACCATCCGACCAACAATGTGTTCTCCCAGCAGCCGATACCTCTGACAGTAGACCTTAAGATGTGCGATGTGGTACGCTCTATGTATCGTGTGGGGCTTCCAGTCAATATGGACTTCGTGGTAAAGGCGGCGTTAGACCTTATAGTCCGTCAGAGAATGTTGTTGAAGGAAATAGACCGTTTTGTCGGAAGGAAGGTTGATGTAGGTTCTCCTCAGCAGTTGTCGGTATTGCTCTTTGATGAGTATAAGATTCCTACGGACGGGGTTCCGAAGGGTAAGTCAGGATTCTATTCGACAAGTGAGGAGATTCTTGACAATTTGTATGAGAAATACCCCAACTATACCATACTGAAGTATGTGGTCACTTTGAGAAAGATTGGGAACTCACTTGTGAAATATTGTGTCAAGTTCATCAACAACTCTTTCTGCTGTGAGGCTATGCCGTATCTTCATTCTCAGATTCAGTATTCACTGACCACAATTCCTACAGGCAGACTGAGTTCAAGTTCCAGCAAGGGCAGGGATATGGTGACGACTAAGACCTCCGCCAAGACTGGGAGAATATCATACAGTTATATCACTGGAGCGTGCTCCTGTGGGTTAAATAGTCAAGGCTTGGATTCAAGACAGTATGGTGAATATGACGCTATGGAATGTAACGGTCTGACCATAGATGACATTGGAGGTCTGGAACCAGAACTGAATACCGACAGTTGTATTGATGATTTGATTAAATATTGTTCGGAAGGATAAAGTTTTTTAATGTCAGGTTCGGATTGCACAGAATGCCTTGCTCTGTAGTCTGAATCTGGCTTCTTGCGATAGTAGCTCAGTTGGAAGAGCACCTGAGTCACATTCAGGTGGTCGGGGGTTCGAGTCCCTCCTGTCGCACTGTAATCAAGGAATGTGGGGGCAATACTATGGCTCTGGTTGAAACCAGTGAAGTAAAAATCAAAAGCAAGTTCGAGGAGTTCAAGCCTTTTCTCATAGGTTATCCCCGACAGTTTATAAAGAATCTTGGAAAGCTCATATGTGTGAGGGACAAGCAGAATGATGAGGAGTCGTCACCCTGTGATTCGTGTCCTCATAAGGAAAAATGCAAGCCTTCCAAGACCAAGATATACAACTCTCCGATACATCACGCAAGAAGAATGGCAGGTATGGAGGAGACACCCTTCTATATACTGAAGTTCAACGAGGGGTTTTCATACGAGAATTTTCCTGAATCACTGTGGAATCAGAAATACGACCCCAAGTGTCTGAACGATTTGAACAACCACTTTCTGTTGAATGACAACTCCAAGCCCTACAGGGTTATAAAGGGTCAGATAAGATGGTATGGAACGGAGCAGGAGTTCAGGGAATCCGAGTATGTTAAATATCTGCATATATTCTCACATTATGAACCTCTGCACTACCAGATAGCCAATGACGTTAAGTCTCAGGAACCTCTCTTCTCGACTATAGTTACAAGGTGCAAGCCGTGGGTTCAGACGTTCGAGGGAACTCCCAAGGCTGTGGCGAGATTAGTCAAGGGTATAACTCCTCCTGAAAAGGACACTATGTGGCAGTTCATAAAGGCTGCTCCCAAAGACCAGCCGAATGACGGAACCACTGCATACTGGTGCTGTCTGACAGGGGAACTGGACAAGAATGACTTCAATATTCAGTGTGCCAAGTGTCCTCAGATGGAAAAGTGTCAGTTAATCCGTTCCTACAAGCATAATGTGCCGGGTGACTGGCATAAGCAGAATGCTTTTGCGTTTATGCCGTCAGAATATGCCAAGTATCATACTCAGGCTCCGAAGGCTGTGTTCCAGATACGTAAGCTTAAACCTCTGAGTGGGAACAGATACGGCTTTATTCATATGGTGGGTAATGACACCTACTGTTTCAGTGAGGAATGCACCGTGGGCTGTCCTCTTAAATCCCAGTGCTCTATTGAGAGTAAATATGACTATAAATGCTATGACAGTATGTGTGTGACCTATACTTCCGAAACAGGGGAGGGGGAGGTCAAAGTGGGTCTTGAACATTTCCCCGACCAGATAGAGGTCTGCTCCGACCCTAAGAAGTTCAAGAACGAAGTCCGTTCCATAGCAAAGGTTCTGGGTCTGGCAGTCACATACGGAGCTGGTTCCTATACCATAGCACATAACATTAATGATACTGAGGAAAGGGCACAGGAACTGCTGGACAACTTCTTCAGCAGACTGCCGGAGGTGTCCATACATATATCTTCTACCAGACAGAGGGTTGCCAAGACTCATCAGGCATTGAACATCTTCGGAAGAATCGGAGACCTGACAGCGGATTCGACTTGGAATCCCTCGCTTACCAAGAGGGAGAATATGATTAACAAGGGCAGGGCTGAAAGGGCGGCATTGAATTTCCCTATACAGTCCAGTGCTGCGGAAGCTATGAAACTGGCTTCATCGAGAGTGTCAGAGTATGTCTACTCTCATAAGCTGACTCCTCTGTGGGGCAATACCATTCCTCAGAAACAGGATTTCTATTATACGGATATCATATATCATCCCTGCGGAATGATTCACGATGAGATAGATTTTCTTGTCCATAAGGATTATATGGACAAGGTGGTTCCGTCAATATATGAGGTTATAGAACTCAAGGACGTGTTCAAGGCTCTGGGGTTCAGATTCAATTTCGAGATGGACTTGGAATTTGATTTGACATATTCATTCACCTCGACAAGCAGGTATCCCACCAGCAGGGCGTATGTCCTTAACACTCAGTACAGAGAGGAAAAGGAAGTCAAACCTAATACGATATTCGTTGAAATGTCAAAGCTGACAAGGGAAATGCTTCACAGACTCTCCGAGATGGCCGAAACTCCCAGGGAGGGGGAACTCTATTCGCTGTCGATAATGAAGGACGGTCAGGTATTTTCCCATAAGGCTAAGTTCACGGAACAGGAGATAGCTTCTCTAGGGATAGACTATTCCTTTGCAAGAGTGGCTCAGGTGAAATGAAATCAGGAAAGCTCAGAGAAAAATTAAAGAGATTTTTCAATGATTTCAGCCTTCATCCAGAGGGGGCTATATGTGGTGTGAACTATCGGATGCTTGAGATGTTCTGGCTGAGGCTGGCTGCATTTCTGCTTCCGTTTGAGATAATCCTCACCATAATACTGTGCTTCGTGTTTGACAGTGCTCTGCCTGTAGGGGGTCTGCTTCTGGTGCTTGTAACATCATTTATGGCTCCGATGGTAGTCGAAATGTTCTTTGAGTGGGTGGAATTAGGTCTGGAAATTTATGAGGACGCAGTTAAATTTTTTTCCTCTCTAAAAAAATCTGCTTAATGATGATATCTTTGTCGGAATATACAGATAGTAAAAACCTATAATGGTATATCCATAAAAAAGGAGTAGACATATGATTAGACGTATCATTTCAAGACGTGAAAGAACCGCTGCCACGTTCAACCGTGTAATGGGGCAGTTGGACAAGACTGTATGCTGTTTCATAACAGCTTTCAGAGGACATAAATATGACGATGAAGGTAACGAAACAGAAGAAGACGCTTCCCATAACGACAACCGAAAGAGGAACAAGAATCTGGAAGCTGACATCAAATCTGCCGGACTTGCTTTCTACAGGTGCAAGGGTGGTTACAGAGAAACAGACCTTAATGGCGAATCAAGGGAAGTCGCAGAGGATACCTTCTGTGTAGCTAATAACAAATATTCCGATGAGGATTTTGTCAACCTTATGATTGACCTCGGAGTCAGATACGACCAGGATTCTATTCTGATAACTATCCCTAACAAGAGTGGTAACGACAGAAAGACTGCCGACATCACAGGCAGATATTACTGCACTTCCACAAGGGTGGGAACCATAGGGGAAATCCTAGATGAGTTCAACAATCTTTCAGTGTCTGACATATCCGAATACTTCACCAAGCTTTACGGCAAGTCATTCACTCTTGAAAAGATTTCATCCGATATTACCACTGATTATGTATCCTCTATCGGCAGGTCTGTCAATACAAGATTCCTTGCAAGTCAGGCGTTTGCTGAAAAGTATCCTCATCTTGCCCTCAAGAGGGCTGTGTATAAGAGGGGTGGCAGGGTTCCAGTGAGTCTGAGAAAGTATTCCCACTGGCTGAAGAACTAAGAATTTCCGATTAATCTTTGTTGCATAAAATCATTCCTATGGGGTCTGAGTTTTGAAACTCAGACCTCTCTTTTTGTCTATATTTCATAAAATTTTTCGGAGAAGAAATAATGTCATTCATATATGTTCTTGATTCATACGATTTTGAGAGGCAGACTCCGGCTTTCGAGTGTGCCTTGGACTGTATAAATCTCTCTATTGAGGAATCCAAAGCTTACTGCAGGAAGATAGGCAAGAAAAATAATGACACCTTATATACAAGGAATGATTTTGGTGCTTTGAATATGGATATGTTCTCAAGGATAATCACAGTTCACGATGAGGAAATTCATTATGGGGCACTGCATTATTCCAAACGTATGGAGGGTGGAGTCAAGACTTGTATCATACATCATGTGGGAGTTCTGCCTGAGTATAGAAGAAAAGGTTATGCAAGGGAACTTTTCAGGTATCTTTTCAGTGTGACAGACTGTGAGGAGTTTCAGTTGGGTTTGATGGTGGATAACATTTCAGCCTTGAAACTCTATGAGTCTTTAGGATTCAGAATGCATTCGGCGTTTATGTTCAAAAGTAACAGTTAATTCGATAATCTCACTTGGAATATATTTTCATCAAGATAAAAACCAAGGAGAAATCAAAATGGAACTGAAACACTTAGGCAAAGGTTTATATGTTATAGATTCGTTGAGAATCTATTTTCACGATTTCCAGCTTGGTCATCTTGGTTTCACATATCAGGTCGGCGGAAAGAAAGCAGTAGAAATAATTTTTAATGAATTCTGCTGTCTGGATGGATTGAAGCTCCGCAGAAAAGATAATCCTGATGTATTTGTAAGACTTGATACATTTTATGTTAAGAATGGAAGAAGAGTTTACCATTATTGAGGAATTTTATTATGGATTATTCACAGGTTAAAAGGCTTATTCAGGAATATAATCTGAAGGAATCCACCGTTTACTCTCGTATAAGGGCGGGGTGGACGGAGGAAGACTTTAAGAGAGGATACAAGACTAACTGCAAGCGTGGCGGTGACAGGGGGTCGGTGGTATATAACAGGTATCATCACATCAAAAGTGTCTGTAAGAGACATAATATGCCGGACTCTCCCATACTTGAATCCTGTGAATCATTCGGAGAGTTCCTTGATTCTATAGGCTGGGTTCCGGGAATGTTCTTCAGGATAAAGGACTATTCCAAGCCTTTCTCTAAGGATAATATACTAATCAATGAAAGACCTGAGAGAGAAAAGCCGATAGTGGCTATGGCTGAAAAGTATAATCTTCCGTATCATACTGCACGGACAAGATTGCTACGTGGCTGGACTGAGGAGGATTTTGTCCGAGGTCACAGAGGCAGGGGGGTATGGAGAGGCGGAAGACCTAGGGGACCCTTGAAGACCTTTTTCGGATATACGGTCTTTCAGCTTATGGAAAAGTTCAATATCCAAAAGAAAGGCACGGTATATTCACGCATAAGGAATGGCTGGACTATGGAGGACTTTGAGTACGGAGGTAAGAAAAGGGGCCGTAACAGGACAAAGGATGTCTATTGCAGGAAGTGGTGGTCTGTCAGGTCATACTGTCGTAAGAAGGGTATAATCCTCTGTGACGAATGGGAAAGAGATTTCGAGCCGTTCAAGGCATTTCTGATTTCTATTGGATGGAAAGAGGGAGTGATGATATACCCTCGTAGTTTCGAGGAACCTTTCGGACCCGACAATTATTCATTCTCAAGGGTTGCCAAGAAGAAGGCTTTTTTCAATATGTCGGCTGGAGAGGTTATGAAGAAATATAATATCTCTAAGCAGGTTCTTTCCGACCGTCTTAAGAGGGGTTGGACTCTTGAAGACTTCGAGAGGGGATATAAAAAGAAACGTAAGGTGTTTCTGGTTCATGATTATGGTATCTCTGAAATAATGAGGAAGTACAATCTCAATTATTTCTGTGTTTATGGCAGATTGAGGAATGGTTGGACTGAGGAGGATTTTGAGAGGGGATATAAGGCTTCCAGGAAATATTTTGGTTTCACGATAAAGGAACTTTCAAAAAAATATCATATATCCGAGTCAACGGTCAGAAGCAGATTATCTATATGCCACTGGACTCTTGAAGATTTCGAGAAAGGGAGAAAGAAATAATGTCAGATATTGAAAGTATAGAAAAGGATTCGGCTACATTTGCCTCAGATATATTACAAGCTAAGTATGAGGCTTTCGATAAGATTCTAGGAGATTTCGACAACTTGAAGACCCTGCTTTATATAGTAAAGAACAATTTCTACGATGAAATACGTTCTATATATAGTGGGAACTCAAATTCCTCGGTTCAGAAGGTCAATGAACTCGTTGACCTCTATCTAAGATACCGATGTGATGAGAATGATGAGGATTATCTTGACGACTTGAGATGTGCTCTCAGGGGGACGGTCTGCAAGGACGCTGCATGGTGCGGAACAAATGCGGTTACTAACCGTTCCGCACCCATATATTTCACGGTACATTTTAGACTGCCTGAAGGATTATATGGTCTCAGGATTCCTATAGTCAGGAACTTCTCTTCTTTTCAGGATTTTGAGTCTGCATACTACGGCAGACTGGGTGTGACCTACATTTCGGGATTCGATATGGAAAAGACTATATACAGTTCCTATGAACTTATGGATGTCACTCAGTATATCAGAGTGCTGGTGGGAGGGGGTAGAGTATGAAGACTCCAAAGAAGTATAAACTAGGTGATGAGACTTATTATATTGAAGAACTGGCTGAAAGATTTCATATCACGGCTCCTTGTGTATATCTGAGGATAAAGAGGGGTTGGACTCTCAAGGATTTTGAGAGAGGTTCGAGGGCGAAGGGTTGTAGGGAGAAGGCTGCGGACTCCTTCCGTCAGAAATGGCATAGGATGAGGATGCACGCCAATCAGCATCCAAATTATATTATAAAGAAATTGTATGATGATTTTGAGGCATATAAGGATTTTCTAGTGAAAATAGGCTGGAAGGAAGGACTCAATATACTTAGAAAAGATTCCAGTCAACCCCTTTCTATTAAGAATTATATTCTTAGTGAAAAGAAGAAAATCGGTGATTCCAAAGTCAGTCAGCTTGCTAAGGAGTATGGTATATCTCATCAGGGGGTATATGCAAGGTTCAAGGCAGGGTGGACTGAGGAGGACTTTAAAAGGGGATACAGAAAGTATACGAAAGATGAAGACCCTCGTATTGAATCTCTTATGGAAAAGTATAACCTTTTGAGGAATAAGGTGAGGGTGAGGCTGAAAAATGGCTGGACGGAGGAGGACTTCGAGAAAGGTTACAAGAGATATAATCAGAATCAGAAGTATTTCGGAAAGTATTCTGCAAGGGAACTGGCGGTAAAGTTCGGTCTGAATCAGGAGACAGTCAAGTCACGTATCCGACAGGGCTGGACTCTGGAGGACTTCAGGAATGGCAAGCGTAAGAACAGACAGAACAAAAAGCTCATAATAAATTCTACCCTTAATACTTGTATAACTAATTACATTTTTGAGAAAAAGGAATTGTTCAGTAAGATTCTTGAGGACTTTCTTAAGAAGCATAATCTTTCAGCAAATGAAATCTCCGTTGAGGAAAAAAGACAGACCCTATCAGGGATTGAATATGTGGACTATTATCTGACCGCTGAGGGTATTTCGGAGCATATATTGAGAATGGAGGTTCCTTATGAGGCTGTATGAACTTTTGAATAAGAGCGGTCTTTCACTTCAGGAACGTGCGGAACTTGAAAGAGGAATTCACGACCTTTTTGAATCGTTCATTAAAGACCCCGAAACCTATTCAGTGGAAGTGAATCATTTTCTTGAAGAATTTGAAGTATATTCGACCTCCTTTGAAAGGGTGTATCTATGTAAAGGTGCTAGGATAGATACCGAGATGATATTGACTGTGTGTTTGCAGAGATATTATGTAAGATATACGCCAGGATATGAGTATTATATATGTAAGGAGATTATTCACTTTGAAAAAGTGAATGCTAAAATAAAAGAGGCCTATTTCAAAAGATAACCATATAAATTTAAAAGACCCTCCTCATAGTAGGGGTCTTTTTTTTTGTCCGAAGAAAAATAATTTTTAGGGTATTGAAAAATTTTTAAAAATAATGTTAAATTATCTTATCTCATTTGGAATATTTTTTCAGAAATTCCGAAGGCGATGAAAATGCCCTCTATAAATTTTTTAAAAAGGGAGTCCTATTTTGCAAACTATCCATGTATCTCAGATTAGTTCCACTTTCAAAAACTCTGACAGATTCATTCCTGTCAATCCTGAAACAGTAAAACCTACTCATTTGATACCCCCGGCAGGTACAAACCCTAAGAAGAAAAAGCAGGACAAAAGATATGCCCTGCCAGTTCCAGAAGAACTCAAGGTGTTCAAGACACCGAAGGCTAACTACATCAGGAAATATCTGTCCAAGCTTTATCCCAATCTGGAAATGATGGCATACCTTAAGTGCCACAACAGAAAGATTGCCAAGTCGATAGTAGCTGATTTTATAATGTATATTCTCGGCGAAACAAGGACGGGGGTTCCGAGATATACCCTCTATGACCCGATTAAGTACCCTAACCAGCCATATTACAAGTGGCTTATGGTTCAGATAAGATATTTCTTCTTCGACTATTGTGAAGAAGAACAGAAATACTATTCAAGAAACGTATCATTGGTTGAAAATCTTCCAGAGGAAGAATATATCCCCAACACCCTATCTATGAACAGCTTAGTGTCTGGTGTGGAAAACGGAGACCCATTCTATGCTGTATCTGCTGGGGAAATCAAGGAATATATAAAGAACCTTGCTGAAGCTTTCAACGAAGAAGATGTCAAGAAATGTTTTGAGTCTGAATCTTACCGCCTGTTGAAGGCAAGACTCGAAGATGTTCCCATACAGAAATTCGCCAAGGATGAAGGGGTCAAGCAGACCGTGGTTAAGGAATGGCTCTCTGAACTTAGAACTCTGGTGGGAGAACTGTATCAGGGTCTTGAACCTAGTTATTAATTAATAACTAAAATAAGATAGGAAACTTTATTTCCTATCTTATTTATGAAAGGAAGTATTATGAATAAAGCTAATTTGAGAGTTACCGAGCGGTATTATGCTGACAGAGAGTACTCTTTTGCATTGAAGATTCTGAATGGACGAGGTATCGAATTAGCTAAAAAAAACTGCTGTGGATGTAAATGTGGGTGTAGATGCAAGTATACGGAATCAGAAGGTTCTGGACGAACTGAACACCACTGAAGCAGATAGAGTCGCTTTCTGAAAAGCTATTCAGGAAGTCAGGAACAGCTTGAGGGATTACATATGATTGCCAGAAAGATGCCACCCTTTAGGGTGGCATATGAATGGCTCAATTAACCTTGTTTCTCAATATATTGTTTTAGTATTTTTTCGCTGACATCTCCGATGGAAGTTGCAAAATATCCCTTAGTCCATAGATAGTGTTTTCCTCCCCAGTAGAATTTGGATAGCCATGAGTGATTATTCTGCCACATATCATAGGTGGATATTTGTTTTAATTTATGGACAATATCTTTAATAGTACAAGTGGGGGTTGCTCGTATAAGAAAATGGATATGGTCGCATTTGATGGGGTCAATTTCCATAACTTCGATAGACCATTTGTTTTGTAGGGATTCTGCTCTTTTCATAGAGTTCTTGATATCTTCGGATATTTGACCAAGGCATTTTCTGCGGTATTTTGTGGAAAAGATTATATGGTATCTTAATTTGAATTTTTCGTGGGAAATATGTTCATAGTTTTTCAAGGTATTTTTCCTCCTTATGTATAGTATAACAATGTGTATGTAAAAATGAAAGAAATTAAAATAAATTTTTTAGGGGATATTTACATATATAAAAAATTAAGTTATACTTAAGGAGTTATGAATAATGAAGAAAGAATTTTAAAAAATATGCGGATTGCCAAGACCAAGCGTGAAACGGTCGAAAGGCATAAATCCATGTTAGTTAAGACTTTTGAAGTGAAGATACAAGATAATAAGATATCTCCACTTCAAAGGGAGGTTCTTCATAGGATATTTCTTGAACAGAAATGGTATAAAAATTATATATTAAACTGGTGTGAACAGAGTTCTGAAAATAGGATTTCAAAGTTTGACACTAAAATAAATGAGATAACTAAAAAAGATAAGGATATGAGGGATGTCCCTGTTCAGATAAGGTATCTTTCAGCACAGTCAAGGCAGTGTCTTGTGTCCAGAATGGTTTCTAATATAAAGACACTCAAGACTCTGAAAGATAGGAATTTGCAGAGATGTGGAAAATTGAAGTTTTCCAAGGAAGAAACTATAATAGACCTTAAACAGTATGGAGTTAGTCATAAGATTCTTTCTTCCAAGAGAATAAGGATTGCTGGGCTTCCTAAGACTTTTATAGTCAACGGGTTGAAACAGTTTATAGATATCCCTTTGATTGAGTATGCGAATGCAAGGCTTATTCATAGAGGGACAGGGTATTATGTGCAGTTTGTTTGTTATGTTCCTAAAGAAAAGGTTCAGGAGAAAACAGACGTTGAATTAGGGATAGATTTTGGTTGCGAGACCTCTTTCACATTGTCTAACGGAGAGAAGTTGCCTGTGAAAGTTCCAGAAAGTGAACGGCTTAAAAAGTGTCAAAAGTCTATGGCACATAAAAGGAAAGGTTCAAAGAACTGGTGCAGGGAGCTTTTAAAAGTTAGAAAGGAATATCAGAGGATAGTGAATCGTAAGAATGACCTAGCCAATAAGGTTGTAGCCAAGGTTTGTCAGTATAAGACCGTGGTTATCCAAGATGAGCAGATAAAGGCTTGGCATAAAGGGGGTCATGGAAAGGCGGTTCAATATTCTGTACTTGGAAAGGTCAAGGCTAAATTGATACAGAAGGATAATGTTGTCGTTCTTAATAGGTTTGTTCCTACCACGAAGCTTTGTACCAACTGTGGGATTTGGCATGATGAACTCAGACTTTCTGATAGGGTATTCAGATGTTCTTGTGGGGTGAATGAGGACAGAGATATTCATGCAGCTAAAAATATGTTATGGTTTTATAAAAACGGAGTAGGTGTGGGACGCACCAAATTTAAGCGTGTGGAGATGGAATCTCTAGTTTCTTCTATTATAGGTAGGGGGAGCCAAGTTCTGTCTGGGAAGCACGAAGCCTCTGTCCTTTAGGGCGGGGGTAGTTCACTGCGGTAAGGAACCTTCTTATGGTTGATACTTTATAATCAGTAGTTAATGAAAAAGAAAGGGAAGGAGGGTGAAAAATCCTCCTTCTGAAAGGTATAAAAAATGGATTATATCTCTGCTTTGAAGATTCTCGACAAGTATCCCGGTGAGATAGCTGATGTGAGGATTCCTTCAGACAAGAGGAATCTTTGTGGTAAGATAGCTGACAGACTTCTTAACGGAGTCTTCAACGGATTTTCATCTGCTTTTGATATGTTTATGGATGAGGATTTAAAGGACACTGCCATAGGGTTTGATAATGGGCGACCCTATTCACAGTGGGAGGCTACAGGGGTTCGTTTAGAATTGGAAAAGACCGAATTTCTTGGGGAAGCTACTAAATATTTTGAAGATGAAAATAACAGGGATATGGAACTGACCATCAAGATAGTTCTTGAAAGAGACGCCAGATATATGGATAAAAATCTTCTGGCAGGTTCTATTATATTTATTCTTGATGGGGCAGGGTCTTCCGACCATTGTATTTACAGATTCACATTCGATAGGGATGACACTGCCAAAAGTCTTGAAAGGGAAATCAGGAAGTTTATAACTCCTATACTTACAAGATATCTGAAACTTGTCATCAAGAATCAGGATATGAATATGTCTGATGTGTCAGCATAGAGATATTGAAAAAAGTCTGATTGAGTAATTCATTGTGTTTTCTCTTCTTCCTTAGTTATCCCCCTATACACAGGAAACTGTGTATAGGGGGATTCCATTCCTAGACAACATCTTATATTTCTCTATCTGTGAAATAATTTGTCTTTATTTTCCTTGGGGGTGATTTCCCCTAGATTCGGAAAGGAGCATTAATAATGGACGATATGGCTGATATATTCCCTTTCGGTTCCGAAGAATATGAAATGGGATTCGAGGATAAGAAGTCCTCTGTGGTATATACAGGAAAGAGCCAGCTTTCGGAAGGCAGATACCTTTTTGCTTCCGAAGGGCTGAGAGATATACAGAACAACAGTATCGAGAGCGGTCTGGTGAGAGTGCTCTCAGTGAAGAAACCTCATAAGGCTTCACAGAAGAATTATGTCCTGACTCTCCAGAGGGATTCCGAAAAGCCTTTTGTGACTGTAGTGTCATCAAGGGATTTGGATACATTTTTCTCTATTGATATGAATATTCACACTGCTGGGAAGGGTGTGTTTTCAGAACTGATACAGAGTCTTGCGAGAAAGTACCGCAAGGAGATAGACCCCAAGATTAACTGGGACAGACTGTTCAAGGCTTCTGCCAGTAAGATTATCAATTCATTCAATATGTCTTTCCTTTCTGAAGAACAGAAGGAAGACCTCATTTCCGATTCGGTTCTTGAATGTGTGAATGACAGGACTATGGAACAGTTCGGAGACAACGGTGGTAAAGACCCTGTATATTATTTCATTTCCATGTTCCAGAACAAGATGAGGAACAATCTCGTCAAGTATATCAATGAGTCCAAGAATGTAAGGGACTTTGGATATGATGAGGAAGGTGAGGAGTTCATTCCTGAATCTGAAATGAACACTCAGAGGAGAATGGAAGACGAAAAGCAGAAGCAGAGGATTCCGGAGGAAGAGTTTTTCCGTAAGCTGGATATGGTCGATTCCAAGAAGAAGTTCGACTATGTTATGGAAGATTTCAGGGATTTTCTATATAATGTTCCTGGTGCCAGCAATATGCTTGCTGTGCTTGACGGCAGAGAGGCTGGAAAGACCTTTGCACAGATTGGTGCTGATATGAAACCGAAACCTATGTCTGCTGCAGCCGTATGTAACTGGGCTAAGAAGCTTGCTGACCAGTTTGTATACTATGCCAAGTTCGTGGAGGATGAATGGCTGTATCAGCTTGCAGTAGCGTGCAGGAACAGTACATATAAACAGGCTTCGAGGATGTTTGACGCTGACCTTACAGAAGAAGAACTTACCACAAATGAAATACAGCAGAGTCAGAAAGCCCTCGACACTATGCTCGATACCTTGAAGAAGGACGTTGATAGGGTGGATATTCCTAATCTGCTTGAAAATGGTTCTCTGCCGGAAGACAAGGCTGTTGAGATACTCGGACTTGAAAAGGGTGTGGTTTCATTCAGAAAGACCGCTGCTCCCGACCCTATGGCTCAGGCTATGTTCATAATGCAGGATATAGTGAATTTCCTCGACAAGAAGGACGCTTCAAAGAGTCTTTCCGCTCTGTTCAGCGAAATAGCCACAGGCACCTCGTTACAGACCCTGATATCAAAATATCCGAGCATAGATTCTCTGTTGGAATCTCTTGTGGATTATCTGTCCGAATATGCTGACAAGTCAGGAGACCCCAACCTCAAATCAGTGGGTGACAAGTATCTGAAAGAACTGAAGTCAAATACAGCCTCTATATATAATGGTGCTGAAACTTCACCGACCGAAGACAATTATGAGGGTGTGTCCAACTTCTGTGACGGCGTTCAGGGTATGATTAACAAGATAGATGTCAAAAAGGTTGTCAAGACTCTTGAAAAACCCTCTATGAAACTTCTGAATCTGTTCGGAATCAGTAAGACTACAACCAATGCCATAGAATCAATAGTGGATATGTTCACCGGGAAGAGGACTGCTTCTACTCACATCAAGAGATGTTCCCTTGAAAACATTCTGAGTGAGTCCAATGTGGTTGACGCAAGTTTCGACACTGATACTCCTCTTGCGGAAAAGAAAGCCTTAGAACAGAGCGTATATGAATCTATGGTCAAGGAGTATGAGGATGTCATAGAAGAGGACGATTCTCTTTACGGTCTGAAGGTCAGCAATTCCGAAACCGCACAGAACAAGGAAGGCGTTCTGCCTAAGAATCTTGACCTTGATGAAAAGATAAAGGTTGAAAAGAAACCTCTGATAAATCTTGACGGTGAAGGATACAGTTCTTCGAGAAAGTCCACAGACTTTGTATACGAAGGGGAAGACGACTCTCATACTGTTCCGTGGTTCTGATTCTTTGGGAGGGGTGTATGCCCTCTCCCTCATTAATAATTTTTAGGGGAAAATAATAATGCGTTTTAGAAAAGCTTCATATACGATTACACCCAAGGATGCTACCAAGATGGTGTCCGAAGCTCTTGACAATACTATGGAAGCCCTGAAGGATTCCGGAATACCTTTTGAACTGCTCAGGGTCGTGGAGATTCCTAAGTATTCTGGAACCGACCTTGTTGAATATACTGTCGAACCCTTAATCAAGGTAAGCAGTGGTAAGGACGGGGGAGCACTGGAGAAAGAACTTACGGAACTATGGAAGAAGGAATGGTCTTGGGTTGACAAAGATACTGAACTGGAGAACAAGGTGAAATTCAATCTCAAACCCTCTATTTCTATTAATACAGACCCAAGGCAGTTGAAACCGGACTTCAAGTCCAGCAGGAGGAGAAGAGCTTCCGAGAATGCTCCTTTAGAACAGGTGATAGCTACTCTGTGGGGCAATTTTCATAATGTAGATTATGACGGAGTGTTCGAGAGTGTTCCTGTCTACTGTGAACTGATGACTAACAGTGGTGCCGTGATGGAGGCTCCGATGACCCTTGATATAGGATTCTCACTTGATACTGAGTCAAGGATTCAGTTCTATTACAAGATTTTCTTCAAGGATAGGGACAATATTCCAGAATATATCAGAATGGGTACAGAACCCATAGAAGATATAGTGGACATAGGATATGCCAATTCATCGAGTGAAAGTCTTGTGTCTGGGGATATACCTCATTACCTTGCCGATATGCTGGACAAGATAGCTTCCGATTTTGTCCTAATCAATTAGGACAATCTATAGATAGTCTATATCTTTAAGAATCTTGTAGTAGATTTAAGATTATTCATTTTCTCACCTGTCTTTGAAGACAGGTGATTTTTTAAGGAAATTTAATGAGCGGTTATGAAGATATAACCCACCTTTCCCAGAGGGAGCAGGTGAGGTTGAGGACTGGTATGTGGCTGGGGGATGTGAACTCCAGCGAGTACGATTCAGCCCTTATGAATATGGTAAGGGAGGTCGTGTCCAATTCGGTGGACGACTTTATGAATGGCGGAGCGACCGAGATAAGAGTCACTGTTTCACCTGAACTTGATTCTGTTTCTATTATGGATAATGGCAGAGGGATTCCCTTCGGTTATGACAGTGATATGAATATGTCAAGGCTGGAAATGGCTGTGTCCGTTCCTAACACCGGAGCCAAGTATGACAAGGGTGAGGGTGGGGTGTTCAAGTATGCTGGAGGTCTGCACGGTGCAGGGCTTAAATGTGTGAATTACATCTCCTCCGAGTTTATGGCTTTCTCGAAAAGGGCTGAAGGTTTCAGGTCTTTTCTGTTCCGAGAGGGTCTGAAAGTGGCGGAGGATATACAGTCCTCAGAGGGGTTTCCTTATGAGCACGGAACGTGGATAGCTTTCACTCCCGACAGAAAGGTGTTCACCATAGACCCCAGAGTAAACCTTTCATATATGACGAGGTATCTGAAGGGCGTGTCCTGTCTTAACGCAGGACTTAAAATAATATTGCAGCATAAAGATACAGTATATGAATATTTTGAACCTGATGGTATCACCGCCCTATTGAAAGAGAAGTCTGACGGTTCGGAAATTCTTTTTCCTATAGTCGGAGTAAGGTCTGAGGATTCAGGGGTCAGCAGGTATGAGATATCTTTCTGTGTCACGGAAGGGTCTGGTGAGTCCATATCCTCTTTCGTGAACGGACTTGAGATAGATTCGTCCTCTGATTCGGTGGTGGCTGTCAGACAGTCCTTTGCGAGGGCGGTGCTGAAATACATAGATACTGTGTATAATCCTAATAATAGAAGCAGGGTTACGGGTCTTGAGACTTCTGATATAAGGGCTGGATTATGTGCGGTAATCAAACTGCTCCACGTCAATCCTTCCTTTGATTCACAGACAAAGACACGTCTGACGAACAAGGACATCGGAAGGCACATCAATGACACCCTTCCTCATCTGATATTCATAGAGTTGCAGAAGAATCTCTCTATGGCAGACGGAGTGGTAAGGCATATTTCAAGACAGGCTGAGGCGAGGAGGGCTTCGGAACAGGCAAGAAAGAAAACTCTTGCCATAGCGAAGAAGATGGCGGAGGACACCTCCAACATATCACTGGATATATTCACTCCTCCCACAAAGCCGGAGGACATGGAGCAGAATATGCTGTGTATGTTCGAGGGCTTAAGTGCAAGCAGTGCTTTGGTTAAAGCCTCGAAGTTCATAAATCCTGAGACTTCAAGACCATATAAGGAGCATATAGGTATCCTTGCCCTTCAAGGGCTGGTATTGCAGTCACTGGAAGTGGATATGTCAAGGGTGCTTCAGAATAAGGAACTTGCAACATTGATAAAGGTTTCAGGTCTGAATCCTAAAGACCCATCGGATTTGTCTAATCTGAGGTTCGGAAAGTTCGTCATAACCTCAGACCAGGACGCTGGGGGAGCACAGATATGCGTCCAGCTTGTGATATTCTTTGCCACACATTTTCCAGAGATTGTCAGAAAAGGTATGCTCTACAGACTTGAAACCCCTCTTTTTTCTGTGATTGATACGAGGACGAGGGAATACACATTCTGCTATAATTCCGACATTCACCTTCTGTTAAAGGAAATGAGTGTGACGGAGGATGATATATACAGAGGTAAATATATTGTCAGACGTAACAAGGGTCTGGGCGAACTCGATGACAGAGAGGTCAGGACTCTGGTTGAGAATCCGAGACTGGTGAGGATATGCCCTGAAGATTTTGACAGTCTTAGGAAACTGCTGTATATTTTTTCTGGTAAAGATAACATTCAGGACAGGAAGGAGGTTCTGTTCAGGTTCGGACTGGGCGGAGACAATGAATGAAAGAGTACAGGATTCCGAGATATACCGAATATATAAAGCTTTTTGCATATGACAGTATCACTAAGGAGGTGTTTCTCACCTACCGTCTGAAAGGCGAGGAGGAGTTCCACACCGACAAGATTCAGAGGGTGGATGAGGACAGGCTTTCCGAAATGCTGGTCACTTTAAGGAACTACAGTCAGAAGGACGTTTTTGACAGTGAAAGGCTGGAAAGTCTTACCAGAGGTCTGCCGAGGATAGGGGCACCCTATGCTCTCACCTCTGTCGAGGGGTGTATAGATGACGCTGATGAGAAGGAGAAAAATGCTCCCAGGAAAAAGCTTCCTGTTTTTCCCAAGAGGGCTGACAGAAGGAAGGCTGTTCCAGATGATACAGTAGATGTTATACAGCCTATGATAGAGATTCCTATGAACTTCAGGATGCCTCATAAGGATTCGGCAGTACTGCCTATGTATCTGTGGGACTGTGTGTTCAGAGTGACTATGAATGAAAAACCCGTCAGTCTGCCTATGTTTGTGCTGGCTGATTCGGTGAATGATTTGGAACTTACCTTGAGAAGGTATATTGACGGTGGAAAATTTCCGACTAAACTGAAGATAGGTTCCTTTACACTGGTGTCTGCAAGGATAGTGGCGAGCACCACATTCAACGAGGCATTCCCTCTCTGTCTGGATTCGAGAGCGGAAATAC
>Ga0310786_10003583_pt1 | contig 22467 bp, 22 predicted proteins | sample AusTroGonzalo_MG_FD_203881 | JGI IMG/M metagenome (GOLD analysis project Ga0310786, IMG submission 203881) | Bovine rumen microbial communities from tropical cattle in Woodstock, Queensland, Australia - Gonzalo_03 (v2) (version 2) | ecosystem: Host-associated > Mammals > Digestive system >...
CGCCATCAACTGTCAGGCTGAAATGAATGTTTCTGACGGATACGTATACGCCTATTCCACGGCCAATGACGCCATAGATGCCAACCACGACCTGAAGATTTCGGGCGGTTACGTGTTCGCCATCACGACCAAGGGAGCCCCGGAAGTGGCCCTCGACGCCAATACCGAGGAACGATACAAATTGTACATCACCGGCGGTGTCGTCGTGGCCTACGGCGGCCTGGAAAGCGGCTATTCCGCGTCCCAGAGCGTCTATACCATGAGTTGCACGGCTGGCAGCTGGAATGCCCTTCACAACGGCAGCTCTTGTATCGCTGCCTTTAAGGCGCCGGCGGGCGTCTCGTCCGTGGCCGTCTCGGCCCCGTCGCTCAAGAGCGGTTACAAGGGCGTATCCGTGGGGGAAACAACCTACTGCAACGGGGTTTGGGCTACATCCGGCATCTCCGGCGGCAAATCCGTCACACTGGGCACGTATTCCGGTGGCGGAAATGGCCCTGGCGGCGGTCCCGGATGGCATTGATCGTTTCGGCACCATGGCTGATTATCAACATCATTCCCTGGACGGTCTGCTTGCGGCCATTGCTCCCATTTCCCTCGCGGAGATGGATGCCATCAAGCTGATGAACCGTGTCGACACCAAGTACCTTACCAACGAAGCCACGTTGGTACAGGTACTGGCCGACGCGGCAGCGACGGGTTACCGCGCGCTCGAGACGGAAGGAGCCAAGATCAGTGCCTACGATTCCGTCTATTTCGACACGGCTGCTCTCAAGATGTTCCGGGATCACCACAACCGGCGTCTGAAGCGACAGAAAGTCCGCACGCGGCGCTACGTGGCGTCCGGTACGGCCTTTCTGGAGATCAAGCGCAAAAACAACAAGGGTCGTACGAGCAAGAAGCGAATCGGGATCCCAGTAGGGGAATGGCTGGATTTCAGCGGCGACGCTGCTGCCTGCGACTATCTTTCCCGCAAATCCTGGTTCACCGTCGGTGAACTGTCACCCACGCTGGAAACGATCTTCCGCCGCATCACGCTCGTCAATCCTGCCAAAACGGAGCGCTTGACCATCGACACGGGCCTGCAGTTCCGGAACCTGCGGAACGGACGCCAATGCGTACTTCGCGATGCGGTCATCATCGAACTCAAGCAGGACGGTCACGCCGACAGTCCCATGAAGCGCATCCTGCTCGATCACCGGGTCAAGCCGGTCCGGATCAGCAAATACTGTATTGCCGTCACCCTGACGGAACCCGCCGCGCGCTCGGGCCGCTTCAAGGCCAAGGTGCGGCAGATAGAAAAGACGATCAACCATAAAATCGACATACAATGATACCCTTGCAAGACCTGGGCGAGTACACCCTCGCCGATGAGGAGCTCTTCGACGTGCAGACCATCACCGATGCGATGATGACGACTTCGCAGAGCCTCACGGAACTGGCCATCCGCTTCTTCCTGAATCTGGCCGTCTGCTGGATCCTGGTGCAGTTCTTTTATTATCGGAAGAGCCGGCGCCGCGACTACTATTTCACCTTCATGGTCTTCTCCTCCGCGATGCTGTTGCTGCTCTATGTGATGGGCAACGTCGAGGTGGGGGTGGGGCTCACGCTGGGCCTGTTCGCCATTTTCGGCGTGATCCGCTACCGCACGGAGATGGTGCCGATCCGCGAGATGACCTACCTGTTCGTCATTATCGCGCTGGCGGCCGTCAACGGCCTGGCACCCATCTACCGGGTGGTCGGTGCCACGGGTACGAATCCGCACTACGCGCTCAATGCCGGCGCTACGGGGGTGACCATCCTGTCCAATGCGCTGATAGTTTGTCTGATCTGGATATTGGAAAGTGACCGGCTACTCAAGCACACCTCCGCCAAACTGGTGCTCTACGATCGCATCGAGCTCATCGTGCCGGAGCGCCGCGCCGAGCTGGTCGCCGATCTGGAGAAACGGACGGGCCTGAAAGTGGACAATCTGGAAATAGGCCATGTGGACTTCCTGAAGGACGCCGCCTTCATCAAGGTCTATTATACGCTGTCGAAAGGGCAGGTTGCATCGATCGACACATTGACGAAAGCCAAGGACTTCGTAGAACAGTAAGCCATGAGAAGGATTCTGACCGTCTGCCTGTTGCTGATACTTGCGCTGCCAGGGCGCGGGCAGACGACCTATTCCATCCCGGTGAACGATCTGGAGACGGATCTGGGCGGTCGCATAACCCTGACTGCTGACAAGAAACTGGCCAAAGGCCTCCACCTGTCGGTCGATGGCGAACTGCGCATGAAGGACAACCTTTCCGCGGTCGGCCGCTGGCAGGCGGGCGTAGGCCTGACTTACAAGGTAAATTCCTACCTGAAGATCGGTGGCGGATACATTTTCATTGACAAGTTGAAAAGTTCGGGCACCTGGTCGCCGCGGCACCGCTTCTATGTCGATGTCACGGGTGGCATCCGGGCAGGGGACTGGCGGTTTTCGCTGAAGGAGCGCCTGCAACTCACACACCGTAACGCCGCCGACATGAACGTGTTTCAGGCGAATCCCAACTCCCTGGCGCTCAAGAGCCGCCTGAAAGCGGAATACAAAGGTCTCCAGTCCGTGAGTCCCTATGCGTTTGTGGAAGCGCGTACGGTCTTCAACGACCCGGCCTGTACGGCGAAATATGATGGGACGGCCTTCAGCGACTATCAGTTCACGGGCTATTCGGACGCGTATTTCAACCGCTTTCGCGGGGCGCTCGGCCTGGAGTGGAAATTGAGCAGGCAGCACGCGCTCGATTTCACCATCCTGGGCGACTATTGTTACGACAAGGCGGTCGACACCAACGCCGAAGGCACGACACTCAAGTCGATTTCCTACGACCGGGCCTTCAACACGAGTTTCTGTATCGGCTACAAGTTTAGTTTTTAGTCTTCTTCCCGGAAGGCGTGCTCCAGCAGATAGCGGTAGTAGTAGACCCAGTTGTACCAGTCGTGGGTACCTTTCGTCTGAATGTAGGTGTAAGGGTACCCGTGGCGGTTGAAATAGCGCCGCAGGTTCTGGACGTGGAGATAGAAATAGTCCTGGTCGCTGGTAAACACGTAGTAGCCTTTGGGCGGATCGGGGGCAAACTGCTTTTTCCATTTCCGCTTGATGCCGAAATAGAAGTCGTTGTTGCATCCCGGGGGCATGGGAATGACCTTCCAGAAGGGGGAGAACAGGCCGACATAGCCGAAGGCGTCGGGATGGTCGGCGGAGATATACATGCTTTGCAGGGCGCCGACCGACAGCCCGCAGATGGCCCGGTGCGCCTTGTCGGGGATGGTGCGGTAGTGGGCGTCCACATAGCCGACCACGTCGTTCAGGAAACCTTTCTCAACGGTCCCGTCGATCTCGAACAGCGATTCGAGCGCATCCTTGTAGCGGGAATTCTCGAAATCCTTGTCATTCTGGTATTGGTTCACGTTGGGCAGGACGAGAATAAAAGGCCCGGCCCCGCCTTCGCGCCAGACGCTGTCGGTCACCTGGAAGATCTTGCCCCGGTGGATCCAGGCGGTCTCGTGGCCGCGGGCCCCGTGCAGGGTGTAGACCACGGGGTAATGCTGGTCGCCCTGCTCGTATCCCGGGGGAAGATAGACGATCATCCGACGCTCGGTCGGTCCTTTTACGGAACAGGGATACCAGGCTTCTTCCACCTTGCCGTCAGGCACATAGCCCGAGCCGTCATCCGGCGGGCCGGCATAGTAGAAGGGGTCGGTCCGGTCGCGGGTGATGCCGCAGGAAGCCAATGCTCCCAGCGCCAGCAGCAACCCTATGATGAGCCGTTTTCGCATAAAGGATTGCAAAGTTACAAAAAAAAAGAAGAAGACCACGGGGTCTTCTCCTTTTCGTAGCGCTACCGGGATTCGAACCCGGATTTCAGCCTTGAGAGGGCCGCGAACTAAACCCTTATTCGATAGCGCCATTGGGTTTGGGACTGCAAATGTAAGTCAAAAATTTTATTTTGCAAAAATAAATGCGATTTCTGCCAAAATGTCCTGTTTTTTCAGATGGCAGGTATTTTGATTATCTTTGTGACCGGAAAAAAACCGATAAAAAACAGCATAAGATATGGAAAACGAAGATAAGAAAGAACGCAAGAAAGGGAAGATCGCCGAGCTGACCGAACAGCTCAAGGCGTTGACCACCGAACTGGACCAGGCCCGCGAAGAAACCGCCGAGGCCCGGGACCAGCACCTGCGGCTGCAGGCCGAGTGGGAAAACTTCCGCCGCCGCACCGCGAAGGAGCGGCTGGAACTCATCGACAGTGCCGGCAAGGACATCCTGATGGGCTTCCTGCCCGTGGTGGACGACTGCCAGCGCGCCCTCCAGGTGCTGCGCGAGTCAGGCGCCGATCCGGCGGCCATCGAGGGCACCGAGTTGATCTACAATAAATTGATGAATTTTCTTAAGCAGCGTGGCGTGGAGCCGATTCCGGCCCGGGGCGCTGTGTTCGATACCGACTACCACGAGGCTGTGGCCAAGTTCCCGGTCGATGATCCCGAGAAAAAGAACACCGTGATCGACGTGACCCAGGAAGGGTATACGCTCAACGGGAACGTGATCCGCTATGCGAAAGTCGTGGTCGGCATTTAAGGGAGAGGAGAAATCATAGATGGCAGAGAAACGAGATTACTACGAAGTGCTGGGCGTCGACAAGAACGCCTCGGCCGAAGACATCAAGAAGGCCTATCGCAAGAAGGCCATCCAATATCACCCCGACAAGAACCCCGGTGACAAAGAGGCGGAAGAGAAATTCAAGGAGGCCGCCGAGGCTTACGACGTGCTGAGCGATCCGCAGAAGCGGGCCCGTTACGACCAGTTCGGCCATGCCGGCATGAGCGGCCAGGGCGGCTTCAGCGGCGGTGGCTTCTCCATGGAAGACATCTTCTCGCAGTTCGGCGACATTTTCGGCGGCGCGTTCAGCGGCGCCTTCGGCGGGGGTGGTTTTGGCGGTTTCGGCAGTTCCCGCGGCAGCGGACGCCGGGTGGCCCGGGGTACGGACATCCGCATCAAGGTCAAACTGAGCCTGTCCGAAGTGGTGAAGGGCGTCGAGAAGACGGTCAAGATCAACAAACTGGTGACCTGCCCCGACTGCAAGGGACGGGGTGCCCTGAGCGAAGCCGACATCAAGACCTGCGAGCACTGCCACGGTACCGGTGTGGTGACCAAGATCGCCAACACCATCCTGGGCCAGATGCAGACCTCTTCGCCCTGCCCGCACTGCGGCGGCGAAGGCAAGAAGATCACCAATCCCTGCCGCAAGTGCAGCGGTTCGGGCCTGGTCAAGAGCGCCGAGGAGATCACCTTCAAGATTCCCGCTGGCGTGCAGGAAGGCATGCAGCTCACCATCCAGGGCAAGGGCAACGCGGCCCGCAACGGCGGCGTCCCCGGCAACCTGCTGGTGGTCATCGAAGAGGAGCCGCAGAAGGAAGGCGGCATCCAGCGCGATGGCAACGACCTGATCTACAAGCTGAACCTGTCGTTTCCCGACGCGGCGCTCGGCTGCTCGGTGGAGATCCCGTATATCGACAGCAAGCTCAAGATCAAGGTCGATCCGGGCACGCAGCCCGGCAAGATCCTCAAGCTCCGGGGCAAAGGGATTCCGGAGGTCAACGGATACGGCTGCGGCGACTACCTGATCTATGTGCAGGTCTACGTGCCGAAGAAACTCGACCGAAAGGAAAAAGAAATCCTGGAAAGCTGGCGGACGTCCTCCAGTTTCACGCCGAAAGGATGATACGCCGGTTCGCAGGAATTCTCGCGCTGGTTCTCAGCGTCAACGTATGGGCACAGGAGCAGGCCATCCGGCCGCTCGATGTGCCCATGTCGTTTTCCGGCACCTATGGCGAACTCCGGCACGACCATTTCCACAGCGGCGTGGACTGGCGCGTAGGGGGAAAGGTCGGCGATGACATTCATGTCATCAAGGGCGGCTACATCTCCCGCGTCAGCGTCTCTCCGTGGGGTTACGGCAACGGCATCTATGTGACCCATCCCGACGGAACGACCTCGGTCTACGGGCACCTGCTCCGCTTCTGTGAGCCGGTGGCCCGCCGGGTGGAGAAGGAACAGTATGCCACCGAAAGCTACAGCGTGAACCTCCGCTTCCAGCCCGATGAATTCCCGGTGAAGCAGGGCGATGTCATCGGCCAGGTAGGCAACACGGGCTCCTCGGCCGGGCCGCATCTCCACATGGAGATCCGCGACACAGACAGCGACGTGAGCCTGAACTACATTTCGCGGGGGGTCTACCGGCCCCTCGACCGGACGGAACCCCAGTTCCACCGCGTGTGCTTCTATGCCCTCGACACGCTGCCCCTGGGCGTGAGCTGGCGCATCCACAACCTCACGAAACCCGCGTCGGTGCGCGATACCCTTGTCCTTCCGCGGCGCAGTTACGTGGCCATCGACGCCACGGACCGCCAGGAAGGCACGGGTGCCAAGCTGGCGGTGGAGCAATACCGCGTCAGTCTCGACGATACGCTGCTCTTTGCCTTCCGGGTGGGGGACGTGCCGTCCGACCGCGGACGCTACATCAAGTCGCTCATCCAGTATGACGAAAGCCGCCGGGGCGGCCGCGACCTGGTGAAGAGCCGCGTGGAGCCGGGCAACCTGCTCGACGACCGCATCGAATGCCGCGACGGCGGCATCATCTGCCTGGACGACGATGCCGTCCATACTTTGTTGCTGGAAGCCATCGACGAGCATGGCAACCGGGCCGCGCTGCGCTACCGTATCCGGCGCGACGAAGGCCGTTTCCCGGTACCGGCCCGCGACAGTTCCTACCGCTATATGCCCTGGTTCTGGTACATGCAGAACAGCGTGATCGACAGCTCGATGAACTATTATCTGCCCGCCGGAGCCCTTTGCGACAACATCTGTTTCGGCTGGCGCAAGGTCGCCGGTCCCGACCCGGAGCGCGGCATCGTCTCGGACGTGTGGGAGATCGGTTCGCCCGACATCCCGCTGATGCTCCCCGGTTCGCTGGAGATTGCGGCCGACGTGCCGGAGGAGTTGGAGGGAAAATCCTATATGGCGCATTATGGCAAGACTATGGGCTATGCGGGCGTGAACGTGCGTTTCGGCACGTATTGCGTGGCCATCGACACGGTGGCGCCGACCATCCGGTTCCTGGGCGGGAAGGGCGGCATCGTACGCGACGGTAAGATCCGCATCCGCGTGGGCGACGGCGCCTCGGGCGTCGAGTCGGCGCGGGTGGAGATCGACGGGAAGTGGTATCTGTCGATGCTTCGCGGCAGCATCGTGTCGCTGGAGTTGAAGCCGGAGCGCCTGCGGCGCGGCAAGCACGAAATCAAGATCACCGTTACGGATATTTGTGGGAATGAAGCCTATGAAACTCAAGAATTTACATATTGACGTGGTGGGGCTGATGTCGGGCACTTCGCTCGACGGCCTGGACCTTTGCTGTGTGCATTTCGATTACGACGGCAAGTGGCGCTATCAGATCGTGAAGGCGGAGAGCGTGGATTATCCCGCGGAGCTCCGCGAAAAGCTGGCAACGGCCCAGTCGATGTCGGCGCTCGACTATGCGCGGCTGCACTCCGATTACGGGCTCTACCTCGGGGAGCAGGTGCGCGATTTCATTGCGCGCAACGGCCTGCACGTCGACCTGATCGCGTCGCACGGGCAGACGATCTTCCATCAGCCCGGGGTCCGTTTCACGGCGCAGATCGGCTCGGGGGCCGGCATTGCGGCCACCACGGGCATCGACACGGTCTGCGATTTCCGGACGACCGACGTGGCGTTGGGCGGGCAGGGGGCGCCGCTGGTTCCGATCGGCGATGCGGTGCTCTTCGGCGACTACGACTATTGTCTGAACCTCGGAGGGTTCTCCAACATCTCGTATAAAGAAGATGCAAATCGTGACTTTGCGGGTGGGCCTGGTGAAGCGACCGGTGTTCCTTTTTGTCGAGTGCTCGCAGACAAAAAGGGTTCCGGTTGCGCGCAAGCCTTCCCGGCCCGTGAAAAACGTCTGGCATATGATATTTCGCCGGTCAACTACGTGTTGAATCACTACGCGGGAAAGTTGGGACTAGCCTACGATAAAGACGGACAACTGGCCCGGCGCGGCAAGGTCTGCCCGGAACTGTTCGTGGCGCTCAACGCCCTGCCGTTCTATACACAGGCCGGCCCCAAGTCGCTGGGCCGCGAATGGGTGGAGGCCGAGGTCTTTCCACTCATCGACGCCTACGGCCTCCCCGTGGAAGACGTGCTCGCCACCTTCGTGGAACACGTAGCCGACCAGATCGCCGCCCACGTCAGGGGCGGCAGGGTGCTGACCACAGGCGGCGGCGCCCGTAACACCTATCTCATCGAGCGCATGCAGGCCCGTGCCCCGCAGGCGGAATACGTGGTGCCCGACCCCCTGACCATCGACTTCAAGGAAGCGCTGATCTTCGCCCTGCTGGGCGCGCTCTACGTGGCCGGCCGTCCGAACTGCCTGGCCTCGGTGACGGGCGCGGCCCGCGACAATATCGGAGGTTGTCTATATAAAGGTAAACAAATATAATGAAACGATTTTTGATCCTTGCGTGCGCGCTGCTGGCTTTGGCATCGTGTACGAAAAAAGAGGCCGATCCGGTGGCCGATGCCATCGTGGCCGAAATGATGAAGGACGTCGACCAGCCCTACAGCCTGCAGATTACGGAGCTCAAGCTGCTCGATTCCACCACCTTCGCGACCGAATTCCAGCGCCGCATCGGCATCTATGAGATCCGGCTCGACCAGAATGCAGCACGGCTGGAGAAGTATATGAAGGAAGGCAAGCGCAAGAACGCCCAGCTGATGTTCGAATCCCTGCAGAAGGACACGAAGATCTACAACGAACTCATCGGGATGAAGGAGATGATGGGCGACGATACCCTCCGGATCGCTTACTATGACTATTCCTTCAAATACGGCGGAAAGGTAGGGGACGCGAAGATTGCCCCCAAGCCGGCCTTCGCCACGGTGACGCCCGATCTCCGGGTGCTGACCTGCGTGTCGGATCCCGCCGACCTGCACAAGGCCACCGGCCTGGTCATCCCGGGCTACAAAGAGCTGCTCGACAGCTTCAAGGATACGGAAGAAGAAACAGAATAATGATTCCTGCCATGAAAAGACTGTTTGTGCTGTTGGCCGCCTGCGCGCTGCTGCTGGCGGGCTGCAAGGACGGAAACAAGGGCGCTGAGGCCCCGAACGCCGGCCAGGAACCGGCCACGAAGGCCGAAGCTGCCCAGAACGATTTTACCTTTGATGAACTCTTCCGGATTTTCTCCTGCTTCGGCGAGAACGTCATGAGCGACAAGTTCGCGGCCCAGAGCGTCAAGGACGGCATCAAGGGCGACCTGTCCGACATGTACGAGGGCGCCGTTGAGTTTACCGGCGATTGCAACGTCCTGTCCTACAGCTTCTACAACGACGGTTGCTCCGACGATTTCCTGATGGCCTGCTATCGCTGCAAAGCGGACGACCATGTGCTGGCGATGCTGATGGAGACCGGCGGATGCGACGTGACTTCCGTCAAATATCTCCGGGCCTACGAATACGATCCCGGGCAGGGGAGCGCCCATGAAATCGCGCTTCCGTTCGAACCCAAGCCCGAACGGGATGACTTCGAGGACATGATCCGCCTGGCCGGCGCCGACGTGCCGGCGTTGCGCGACGCGATGCGGCGGGGCAGCTACCGCTATGAATTCCGCACCGACGGCGTGACCGTCCGGCTCAACGATCCGGCGGACTTCAACGAGCAGGCATACCACGGCGACCTGGTGGTGGACTATCTGTGGAACGGCAGCGTCTTTGTCCGCAACCAGGACTACCGCTATGCCTGCATCCATGCGAACGGTTTCGCCAATATCCTGCTGGGTCAGCCGGCGCCAAATTTCTATTTCGATTATGATCCCAAGGGTTACGGTGTCAATTATTCGCAGGGTGGCGACCTGTGGCTGATCAATGATGCGGAGGAACTCGGCCTGGAGGTGCAGATGGATGGGGGAAAGGTCTATTCCATCGAGTGCCGTTTCCCGGGATACTGCGTGGCCCGCTATGCCTATGAGGTGCAGCCCGGCAAGGTGCAGCCCTATGTGGGCGCCCGCATCAACGACTGCCTGACTTTCGGCACGGAAGCACCGCAGGTCTGGATGCTGATGGACGGCACCGTGCAGATCGAAGACGAGATGTGGAACAGCAAGATCGCTTTCCGCACATCCAAAGAGTCCCTGGAAAATCCTGTCGAGCCGTCCTTCAACGACCGCATTCGCCTGGAGCATCCGGCTTTCAAGCCCGAGGCCCGGATTGAATCCATCTTGATCTGGCAGGAGTGAAAATCGCGCTGGAGGGTCACTTCGGATACCGCCGGCTTATCGGCTCGGCGCTTCCGGGCATCGCGATGGTGCTCGTCGTGAGCGTCTACAGCGTGGTGGACGGGCTTTTCGTGTCGAATTTTGTGGGCACGACAGCCTTTGCCGCGCTCAACGTCATCTGGCCGGCGATCATGCTGATCGGCGCCCTCGGCATGATGGTCGGCACGGGTGGATCGGCCCTGGTCGCCAAGACAATGGGCGAGGGCGACCGTGACCGGGCCCACCGGATGTTCACGATGCTGGTGCAGTTTACCGTCCTCCTGGCGGTGATCTTCATGGTGCCGCTCTTCCTGCTGATGGAACCGCTTGCCCGTCTGCTGGGCGCGGAGGGCGAGATGGTGGGCCTGTGCGTGACCTACGGTCGCATCTGCGCCGTCGGCTTGCCGGCCTTCATGCTGCAGATGGCCTTCCAGTCGTTCTACATGACGGCCGAACGGCCGCAGCTCGGCACGGTGATGTCGATCGTGTGTGCGGCCATCAACATGGCGCTCGACGCGCTGTTCATTGTGGTGTTCCACTGGGGACTGGCCGGTGCGGCGATCGCCTCGATGCTGGCGTACTGCGTGGGCGGGTTCTTTCCGGTCTGGTATTTCGCCAGCCGCCGGAACCAGAGTTCACTCAAGCTGGTCTATGCGAAGTTTGAGCGGCATCCGCTGCGCCAGGCCTGCAGCAACGGCCTGTCGGAATACGTGGGCAATATTTCGTTCAACGTCCTGGCTATCTGCTACAACCTGCAGCTTCTCCGCATGATGGGCGAGAACGGGGTGGCGGCCTACTCGGTGATCCTCTATTACAGTTATGTCTTCGCCGCCGCCTTTTTCGGCTACAACATCACGGTCACACCGCTCGTCGGATATCATTACGGGGCGGGGAACACCCGGGAGCTGAAGAGCCTGCTGCGCCATTCCCTGGCCCTGCTGCTGTCGCTGGGTTTCGTGATCACGCTGGTTTCGGAGCTGTCGGCCGGTCCCGCGGCCCGGCTCTTCGTGGGCTACGACCCGGAGCTGACCGCCCTGACTGTCCATGCCATCCGGATCTCGATGGCGAGCTTCGTGCTCGTTGGCGTCAACCTGTTCACGTCGGCCTGGTTCACGGGGCTGAACAACGGAAAGGTCTCGGCCGTCGTGTCGTTCGTCCGCAACCTGGTGCTGGAACTGGGCTTCGTGTTCCTGCTGCCCGCCCTCCTCGGCCCCGACGGCATCTGGCTGGCTGTCGACGCCGCCGAAGTCTGCTGCCTCATCATGACCGTCACCCTCCTGCTGGCCTACCGGAAAAGATACGGGTATTAGATGATCTCGCTCCGCTTATGCGGGCTCAACCTGAGGCGTGTTCAGAACCCTCGTTGCGCCGGGGGCGTCTATCTTGTATTTACTGGGCTCCGCCCAGACCTGCCGCTACGACCGTCTATTACACAAAGCCTACCCGCTCGGTCTCCGCTAGCGCCTGATGGCGCTTACTATCTCCACCAGGCCAGCGCACAGCCCGCGCTCCGCGACCCGCGTTATTCCCGAGGTGATCGTCGACTATTGATGATGGTCGCAAAACCGGCAGACACCTTTTACATATTGATGGTTGGTGCATGGTTCGATGCGGGCGTAAGGACGCCAGTGGCAGGCCGGGACGCGCTCCGGGGCACTGAACGTGGAGAGACTGCTCGGTGAATTACCGGCGCTGACCTTCAATCCTTCCGCGATATGGAGCGATCCCAAGCTTCCGTCGCCATCCTCGCTTCCGATCGCACTGCCATTTTTCTTGCCGGCATCCGCGCCAGCCCAGGCGATGACGGTACCGCCATTGATGACGACTTTGGCGCCGTCTGCATTCTCACCGCCGCCGATACCGGCGCCCCAATCGGTGCCATCCGCAAAGACATAACCGCCATTGACGGTAAGCGAACCGCCATGGACTCCATAGCGCAGCAGGGTTTCCTCCCCGCTGCCGATACCCGCCGCATCTACGCCGCCGTAGGCATTGACGATGCCGCCGTTGACGACCACGTCTGCACCATTCCCTTTCTGGCCTCCGCCGATACCTGCGCCGTAGTCGCCGCCGCGGGCAGTAACGTTGCCGCCATAGATCGTGACGTTGCCGCCATCACCATCCTTTGCACCGCCGATGCCCGCACTGTAATCTCCGCCTTTGGCAGTGATGATGCCGCCGTAGATCGTGACGTTGCCGCCATCTGCATCATATTCGGTATTTCCCGTCCGGTTTCCTCCTCCAATACCTGCACAAATATAGGTATGCTTATCGACGATGGCGTTGATGGTTCCGCCATGAACAATCAACGACCCCATCGATTCATTGTATACACCACCGATGGGAGCATAATATTTCCGCCAGAAACTCTCTTCATCGGCATCTATCGGAACGGCATTGATGATCCCCTTGTCATTCGTCTGTCCATAGATGGTAAGCTTGCCCTTAACGAGGAACGTACCGCGGATCTTTGCCCCGTCGCAGACGACGAGACTGGCCGAAGTACCCGAGGGAATGGTGATCAGTCCTCTTGCGACATTTTTGTCGCTGACAACGTACCAACCGTTGTTGGACAGTGTCATATTGGTGGAGCCATTGTTTCCGCTGATCATTTTGTAGTCTTCCAGATGCCGTATGGTCGCGGTGACCTCAATGCCGTTCCAGCCCCGTTCAAGGTAATAGACCCCGTCATCCTCGCCAGCGCCACCCTCCAGTTGCCTGTGCCAGATGAGAAAGATCTCCTCCCACATCTGGTTGGCCTTTACGAAGCCATGTGACATTCCGTCCAGGCCTTCAGCCTTGATCACGTTCTTATTATACATGATCATCCGTTTCAGCGGCAGGTAAAGATCGATGTTTTTCGATTCTTTCGCCCGGGTAAGCTGCAAGGCGATGACGCCGCTCTTGTCGGCAAAGAATTCGAATTCCCCCAGTCCGCCGCTGCCGCCGCCCAGGTCGGCGACAGGCACTCCGTCTTCGTCAATGAAAAAACGGTTCCAAATGCCCATCTCGGGGGTAAAGGTGTAGGTCTCTACCACGCCCACGTAAGCTTGATCGTCCAGGGTACCCTTGGCGTCGTATTGCGCGAACCAGGTGCCATAGAGTTCATCACCTATTTGGTTGCTGATCAGATTGCCTTCGTCATCGTAGCACGAAGCAATGGCAAACATCGTCATCATGGAGACGAAAATCCAGAATATTTTTTTCATTTTCATCGCTTGAAGTTGATCCTTGTTCCATTTCTACAAAGTTAGCAATCTTCCGGGATATTTCCCAACAGCCGCATCGCAATGTGCGCACAGGCCTCGGCGTCAGCCAGGGCGTGGTGGTGACGCTTGAGATTGTAGCCGCAGGCTGCGGCGACGGTCTGGAGCTGATGATCGGGCAGACTGTGACCAAAATGCCTGCGCGAGGCGGCACAGGTGTCGTAGAACCTATAGTCCGGATAATCCATCTGATAGACCTGATGGACGGCCTTGAGGCAGCCTTCGTCGAAAGGGCTGTTGTGCGCCACGAGCGGCAGGCCTTCGATCATCGGAGCAATCTTCTCCCAGACATACGGAAACACCGGCGCCTGGTCGGTGTCTTCGGCCGTGAGGCCGTGCACCCGCTGGCAGAACCACTGATAGTACTCCGGCTCCGGATGGATCAACGAATAGAATGAATCGACAATCCGGCCGCCACGGACGATGATCACGCCCACGCTGCACACGCTGGAGCGGCACTCATTGGCCGTTTCGAAGTCGATGGCGGCAAAATCGTCCAACGCGGACATTCTATTCTTCCCCCTTGTTCTTCCGGAAATCCTTGAAGCCCATCATCAACGCCACGATGAGCGCGATGGCGATAAAGAAGTGCGCCAGTTTCTGGGCGCTTTCCTTGTCGGGCAGAAACTGGACCATCACCAGCAGCACGGCTCCGGCGATGACGACGGCCCAAATCGGGCCCAACGTAGATTTTGGTCTGGGCATGGAAGCGATGCCGATCGGGGATGTCAGCCCAATTTCACCGCCGTTCCCGATGCGGTGACCATCAGCATGCCGTTGTTGGCGCCCAGGACTTCGTAGTCGATGTCGATGCCGACCACGGCGTCAGCACCCATCTGCGTTGCGCGCTGCTGAAGTTCGTCCATCGCCTGCGAGCGGGCATGAATGAGTTCTTCCTCGTACGAGGCGCTGCGGCCGCCGACAAAGTTGCGGATGCTGGCCGCGATGTCTTTCAAAAAATCAACGCCGGCGATCACTTCGCCGAACACGACGCCCTTATACTCGACAATGGAGCGTCCTTCGATGGTGGGAGTAGTTGTCAGAATCATGATTGCAAAGGTAGGAAGAATTCCGTTTCGTGGGAAAAGACATTTTTCGTAAATTTGATAGTTGGTTTCAAACAGCAAGAAGATGAAGAAAGTTTTGCGCATTCTGGGCATTTTGCTCTTGGCCGCCATTCTGGGCGGCTGCATCTATCTGGACAGCCTGATGCCCATCATCACGGGATACGGCGCCAAGAACATGGCGTCGGCCGTGTTCGTGTCCGGCCGGGACGCGGCCGAAGTCAAAGCCCTCGACCTGAATTTTTCTTTCATCAAATACGACAAGTTCAAGATTGACTACGAGAACAAGACGGTCACCAGCCGTTTCCTGTGGCGGAAGTCCACGGCCCTATACCGGGAAGGATATGGTGTGACGCTCCTTCGGGGCATCAAGGCCGATGAATTGCGGAAGCAGCACTATCCGCTTCCGCGGGAAACGGAACCGGTCCCGCCGCTGCCGACAGGCGATTCCACCCTGCGGGCCCGCCTGGAGCCCATCGCCAAGGCGCTGGTAGACGACCGCAGCTACAACGGGCATCCTTTTGCCTTCGTCGTCCTGCATCAGGGGAAACTCGTCGCCGAACGCTACGACAAGGGCATCGGTCCGGACACCCAGCTCCTGAGCTGGAGCATGGGCAAGAGTTTCACCAATGCCCTGGCCGGCATCATGTCCAAAGACGGCCTCGTGGACATCTATGCGCCGATGGATATTCCGGAGTGGCAGAATGACGGCCGGAAGGCCATCACGCTCAACGACCTGATGCGGATGCAGAGCGGCCTGAAATGGAACGAAGATTACGGAAACCGTTCCGACGTCAACCTGATGCTCCACCGGGAAAAGGACATGGGGCTGTATACCATCCACAAATCCCTTGAATATGAGCCCGGCACGCACTGGTACTACTCCAGTGGCAGCACCAATGTCACGATGCGCTACCTCCGCGGGAAATTCGCTTCCGACGTCGCCTTCTTCGCCTATATGCGCGAACGCCTCTTCGCGCCGCTGGGCATCCGCAACGCCGTATTCGAACCCGACGTGTGCGGTACGCCCGTCGGTTCGTCCTACCTGTACGTCACGGCGACGGACTTTGCCCGCTTCGGCCAGCTGTACCTCGACGACGGTTGCATCGGAGAAGACCGTGTCCTTCCGGAAGGCTGGGTGGCGTACTCCGTCACGCCCGTTCCCGACAGCAAAGGCGCTTACGGCTCCTGCTTCTGGCTGAACCGCAATGGCAGCTGCCCCGACGCCCCGGAAGACATGTTCTCCTGTCAGGGCCACGACGGCCAGGAGATCTACATCATTCCGTCGAAGGAACTGGTGGTCGTCGTGCTGGGTTATTCCCCCAAGCCCGACCACGTCATCGATTTCAACGGTCTTTTGAAAGATATTATTGCCGAGCTATGAGAATACTCGTCATCGTCGGCAGCCCGAAGGGAAAAGATTCGGAAGGCTAGCATTTCCCTTTGATTTTGGTTCCGTCAACTTGTGACACCGCTGATTGTGGCTGGGCGTGTTCTGAACGATTCATCGTGGAAGGACTCATTGAATAAAGGGGAGTGTTGCACGTTAGATCTTTTTGGGTGATTTGCGCCCAAGTTACGCGTGTCACGGTTTGGTGGTCGTCGGCAGGGTTAGGGTAATCTTGAGTTTGGGACGCGACACAGACCGTTCATCTGTCTCGTCTGTGTCGCGTCCGGTAATTGGCCATTTCGGGGCCGAAACCCTCCGCGACACAGACCAGACGGCGCTCTCATCCGTGTCGCGTCCAGTCCGGCGGCGCAAGCAATCATTTCCTTGGTTCCGCCAAGCAATGTTTTTTCGTATATTTGCAAACAATCAGCCTATCCGATATCCGGAGACCGATGGTTATTCAAAGGAACTGAATAGTTAGATCCATGTCTACAAAAGGGAATTATATCTACGAGTATCCTCGCCCTGCGGTGACTGCGGACTGTATCGTCTTCTGCCGAGAAAAGAAGGATGGGCTTTGCGTATTGCTGATCGAACGGGGAAATGAACCCTACAAAGGATGTTGGGCTTTTCCGGGTGGTTTTCTCGAAATGGACGAGACGGTCGAAGAATGTGCCGTCCGGGAGCTGCAGGAAGAGACGGGCCTGGTTCTCTCTTCTGACAGTTTCAAACAGCTGGGCTGCTATTCGAAGGTAGACCGCGACCCGCGTGGCCGCGTGATTACCGTGGCTTTCTATACGCAGATTGAACGGCATGAAGTGGCAGGGGGTGACGACGCCCGTCAAGCCCACTGGTTTCCGATACTTTCACTTCCTCCGCTGGCCTTCGACCATGAGCAGATTCTGCAAGACGCCTTGGCAAGGTTGCCATGGGAGGAGGATTTCAAACGGTAGCGCATCCATCCCGACCATCTTGGTTTCTGTCCCGTCAACTTGTGCTACCATCGATTGCGCCTGAGCGTGTCTTGAGCGATTCGGCGTGGAAGGCTCCATTGAATACAAGGGAGTGTTCCGCAAGGGAATTGAAATCAGTAAAGAAATCGAAATCATCGGGTGGACGGACCGATACGTTGAAGGGCGCCACCGGTGTAACGGGAAAACCCTCGCTACTGGCCGTCAGGATGGCTTTTGACGCGTGAACGGCAATCATCTCGGAATGCGGGGAGATGTAGGGTCGTTTCGTTTCCATGGGAGGGGCGGCTTGTTTTCCGGGATTTTTTCATTTAAATGATAAGCATAAAAAACGAAGAAATAGCATCCACTGTGCTTTTTCTCGTATCTTTGCGTTCGATATGGGAAAATTGAAATGGATTGCCGGTGTGCTGGGATGGGTTGCATGGGGGCCTATCGGGGCGCTCGTGGGCTATGTGTTCGGTGCGCTGCTGGATAGCCAGATCGATATTACGAAGCGGCTGACCGGGAACGGGGAGGGGCGTCAGGACGACAGCTACCGCCGCCCGTCGGGGAGTCGCAGCTATTCAGCCAATGAACAACGCAACAGTTTCTTGGTCAGTCTCCTCGTGCTTTCGTCGGCTGTGATCAAGGCTGACGGGCGCATCCATCCTGCCGAGCTGAACCACGTGCGCAACTTCATCCGCCAGAACTTCGGCGAAACGGCCGTGGACGAGGCCATGCGCATCCTGGACGGGCTCAACGCCCGGCAGGTCAACATCTACGAAGTCGGTGGCCAGATTGCCGACAATATGAATTATTCCCAGCGTCTGCAACTCTTCCAGTACCTGACCCAGATCGCGCAGGTCGATGGAGACTGCAGTGCGTCGGAGAAAAGCGTGCTGGAGGCCATAGCCGGCGCTATCCGGCTGAGTTCTTCGGATGCGGCCTCCATTCTTGCCATGTACTTCAAAGAGGCGTCCACCTCTTCGATCGATGCAGCCTATGCCATCCTGGAAATCTCCAGGAACGCCAGCGACGATGAGGTGAAAGTGGCCTATCGCCGGATGGCGATGAAGCATCACCCCGACAAAGTCGCCACCCTGGGCCCCGATGTCCAGAAAGCGGCGGAAGAGAAATTCCGGAAAGTCCAGGAAGCCTACGAGACCATCAAGCGGCAGCGCGGCATCCACTGACATGAAACTGCTCGGTAACATCTGCTGGCTCCTTCTGGGAGGAATCCTCGTCGCCCTGATCTACTATATTGTCGGGTTGCTGATGTGCATTACCATCATCGGTATCCCGTTCGGCGCACAGCTTTTCAAGCTGGGTACCTATGCACTCTGGCCTTTCGGCCATCAGTTGGTTGACGGGCCCGGGGAACCCGGCTGTGTATCTGCTGTGATGAACCTGATCTGGATCTTGACGGGCTGGTGGGAGATTGCCGCCATCCATCTGCTGTGCGGACTCGTTTTCTGCGTGACCATCATCGGCATTCCTTTCGGCCTGCAGCATTTCAAGATGATCCTTCCCTCAATCTTCCCCTTCGGCAAAAAAATCAAATAATAAAAAGTCCGCATCAGCGGACCGCCGGAGGCCGGTACTTACTCCCGATGGCCGTGCTCTTGCCTACGGCTCGGGTGGGGCAGCGAGTTCCGTTTCTCTCCTATGGAAAAGAGGAGGGGTTTCCCTAAAAATGATATGGAAAAAAGATTGGAAAAATGTAAGAAATCCACTATTTTTGCATTGGAAATATGATTAGAAAAAGTAAAACGCAATGATTACGAGAAAATTGGACGGCTTTATAGATGATTTCTATCAATCGACAAACAAAGCGCTTCTGCTTACAGGTGCGCGGCAAGTGGGGAAAACCGTCGCCTTTCGTCGATTCGCTAAACGGCACTTTGCCAATTTCGTCGAAATCAATTTTCTCAATACACCTGCGGCGACATCCATCTTCGAAAAGACCCAATCTGCCCAGGAGATCCTGACTCGTCTTTCTTCGTTTACCAACATTCCCTTGGTCCCTGGGGATACTTTCGTCCTGCTAGATGAGATCCAGGAATGTCCGGAATGCGTTACCCAAATTAAATTCTTGGTCGAGGAAGGCAGTTTCAAATATGGACTCACTGGGTCTATGCTTGGCGTGGAGCTTAAGGATATTCGCTCTGAACCTGTCGGTTTCATGGATGTTGTTGATGTCTTTCCTTTGGATTTTGAAGAGTTTTGTTCGGCCTTGGGCGTGGCGTCAAGAATCGTGGATCATTTGCGGGTTTCTTTTGAAAACAAGGAGCCTGTTGATGCCGTGGTCCATAGTCAGATGATGGGAATCGTGAACCTGTACCTGGTGGTGGGAGGGATGCCTTCCGCCGTGCAGAAGTATTTGGATACCCGTAATATGCAACATGTCGGGGCGGAGCAGCGGGCCATTCTTAATCTGTATAAGCGAGACATCTCCCGTTATGACAAGGAAGAAAAGTTCTTGTTGAATGAAATCTTCGATCTGATTCCTTCGGAACTTAATGCAAAGAACAAGCGCTTTATCCTCAAGTCACTTAATGAGGGCGCCAGGTTCAAGCATTTTGAGGATAGTTTTCTATGGATAAAAAATGCGGGAGTGGCAATTCCGGTTTACAATGTAGAAGAACCTGTTTTCCCTCTAAGACTGAATAAGCAGCGCAACCTGTTCAAGCTTTTCCAGAACGATGTCGGCCTTCTTGCATACCAGTATGCCGAAGGTATTCAGCTGCGCATTCTCAGTGGAGATGTCAACATCAATTTCGGCGCCGTCTATGAAAATTTTGTGGCGCAGGAACTGTATGCCCATGGCTATAAGGATAAGTTGTACTACTTCAATAGCAAGAAGCAGGGAGAGGTTGATTTTGTGCTGGAAAGAGGGAACGGCATAATTTTGCCCGTAGAGGTTAAATCCGGTAAGGACTATGAGTTCCACCTCGCACTCAACAACATGCTTGGGAATGTACAATACAATATCTCCGAGGCCTATACGCTTTGCAACAATAATGTCAGCGTTCACGGTAAGGTGGTTTATTTTCCTGTATATATGACTATGTTTATCAAACGTTCCCAGGAAGTTCAGCCCGGTGTGTTTGTTCCAGATATTAGTGCACTGCAATAATTGAGTAACTTAATAACCCCCAAAGAAACAAAAGCAAATTTTGAAGTGTAAGCTTGATTGAGGACAATCCTCAATTCTTGCAAAAATAGCATATATATCTATTGACTATCAAAATCATTCGATAGAAAGCCGATAAGTAGATACTTGGTCTCCTCCCGGGCAAACAAGAATTTGAAACCCCAATCAACGAAGGGGTTGATGGTGACCTTTGTCAGAGGTCCTTCAGTTTTTGTTGTCATCTTACAGCACATTTTTGTTCAACGCCGCAAAGAAAGCACAACTGATTCGTAAGAAAAAACTCGGATGAAAAATTTATTTATTTTCGAGAAATCTTGAAAAATATTGATTTTCAGACGAATCTGGCAAAAATGAAAAAAATAGATAAGTTACGCACAATTTCCTAAATGGAAGATTGAAAGTAGGACGCGACACGGACCGTTCATCTGTCTCGTCTGTGTCGCGTCCGGTAATTGGCCATTTCGGGGCCGAAACCCTCCGCGACACAGACCAGACGGCGCTCTCATCCGTGTCGCGTCCAGCCTGACGACGTAGACGGTCGTTTCGTCAACTTGTGACACCGTCGATTGCGTCTGAGCGTGTCCTGAGCGATTCCGCGTGGAAGACCCTATTGAATACAGGTGAGCGTTCCACGTTATGCCTCGCTGCAGGCTTTGTGCACAGGTCGTGCGTATCACGGTTTGGTGGACCTCGGCCGCACGTATCGGCGGGCGGCGAAGGTTTTAGTATTTCTCAAGCAAGTAATTTGCAAGATAGCATACGGGATGGCCATCCGGCCATCCCGTATTTTTTGATAACCTCCAAATGTAATCGAATGGAAGGAATTTCGATTAAGGAACCACCGAGAAAAGGGGGTAACTCAGAGCTATACCCGTACACTTGCTGTCGCTGAGGGAGGAGAGGGTTTTCCCAGTTATTGAATATCTTCTCGTATCACCGCCATAAGTAGTAAAGAGAAACTCTACTTCATCGGTCGATTCAATAATAAATGAGTAATAGTCGTAATAGAATGCAAATTCTCCACCGGTTTCTCGTATGGCTCCGGCCCTTCCATAAGCCTCTCCAGTCCTCTGTACTACTGCAGTCCAATTAGTATTATGCTTAATTCCCCATTCGCTCATGGTTTCCGCATAAGTACCCTTAGTTATATTATGGATTTGGAGTTGATAGTAATCGGCAGGGGAGGATGGAGAAACGTTCTTTACGAGCACCTTGAATGGAGTTTTGAATTTCCATCCGGTCAAAGATGCCGTCAAGGTTTTCGTCGATGTGTCATAAACATAAGACAATGCTTGAACTGAGGCGACCATGGGAATTCGGAATACACCGGCATTGCCTAAATAGGTGGGACTGGAAAACCACTCTATCTCATTGCCGGAATCCCAATATTTTTTATATAACGATAAGTCGTTGTGGCCTTCGTAGACGGCCGTTATTTGCCCGGAAGCCTTGAGCCCAGCCTGGACGCCGCTGCGCAGGGCGCCGGCATTCCATTGGGTTCCGTCGAAAGTGAGTATAAGGTCTGGAATCGTCTGGTCTGAGCCGTTCCCGTCAAACCAGATATTGAGTTTGTCGCCGGCTTCCCATCCGGTTTTGACGGCTTTGGTGTCGACGCCAGGGGCACCGACGGTGAAGTTGAATTGGATCTCCTCTTCTTCGACAGGGGTTACGTTGATATTCTCACAGGAGATGGCGCTGAGGCAAAGCACAGCTGCAATCAGGAATATGGTCTTTTTCATAATTCTTGCTTTAAATAGTAGGGAACCAATTATCTTCAGTGTTGTTTCCGAACGGGTTGCCCGGGTCCATTGAGTAAAGGGGACTTTGTGCGAGGACGCCTTCATAGCGGAGCTTGATTCCTTCGCACCGGGGTTGGGAATAAGGTTCTTTTTTCATAAGCTTATGTATTTTGGATTTTGAGTTTGTGGCATGACGAAACCATCCATAATCGACCGATTATGGATAAGATGTTGTAAATTACTGAATTGTAGTCGATTAATACCCCCCCCCTAGATTTTAGGAAGGTCTTACGAACGCTGGTTGATAAACTGCCGTACATGATAATAGCCGAACACAACAAAATTAGCGATTTTTCCTGAATATAGCAAAGGATATAAATTTGCAAGTTGCGCACGAATTGCCGTCTTGCTCGGATTACAGGTCCCGTTTTTTGATTTATATTCAGGTCAATGACACTAATTGGCAAAACGATTCTGTAGCTTTGCCGCCATGACGACATAATATTTCAAGAATCCGGAAGAAGCCCTGAAGCGGGCAAGGCCTT
>Ga0310786_10003584_pt1 | contig 22464 bp, 12 predicted proteins | sample AusTroGonzalo_MG_FD_203881 | JGI IMG/M metagenome (GOLD analysis project Ga0310786, IMG submission 203881) | Bovine rumen microbial communities from tropical cattle in Woodstock, Queensland, Australia - Gonzalo_03 (v2) (version 2) | ecosystem: Host-associated > Mammals > Digestive system >...
CGGCTCCCCGCTGATCACCAAGGACGGCGTCAGCGTCGCCAAGGAGATCGAGCTCCAGAACCCCTTCCAGAACATGGGCGCGCAGATGGTCCGTGAAGTCGCCAGCAAGACCAGCGATATCGCCGGCGACGGCACCACCACCGCCACCGTCCTCGCCGAGGCAATCTTCAAGCAGGGCCTGAAGAACGTCACCGCCGGCGCCAACCCGATGAGCCTGAAGCGCGGCATCGACAAGGCCGTCGAAGCCATCGTCGCCAAGCTCGACACCATCAAGAAGGACGTCAGCGAGAGCGAACAGGTCGCCCAGGTCGCCACCATCTCCGCTAACGGCGACGCCGAAATCGGCAAGATCATCGCCAACGCCATGGACAAGGTCGGCAAAGACGGCACCATCACCGTCGAAGAGGCAAAGACCATCGAGACCACCCTCGACGTCGTCGAAGGCATGCAGTTCGACAAGGGCTACCTCTCCCCCTATTTCGTGAACAACGCCGAAGAGATGACCTGCTCCCTCGAGGATGCCTACATCCTTATCAATGAGAAGAAGATCTCCAACCTCAACGACATGCTCCCCGTACTTCAGGCCGTCGCCAAGACCGGCAAGCCTCTGCTCATCATCGCGGAAGATGTCGAAGGTGAGGCTCTCGCCACGCTCGTCATCAACAAGATGCGCGGCACGCTGAACGTCTGCGCCGTCAAGGCTCCCGGCTTCGGCGACCGTCGCAAAGCCATGCTCGAAGACATCGCCATCCTTACGGGCGGCACCCTGATCTCCGAAGACCTCGGCATCAAGCTCGACACCGTCGGCCTCGACAAGCTCGGCAAGGCCAAACGCATCACCGTCGAGAAGGAAAACACCACGATCGTCGAAGGCGCCGGCAAGCAGTCCGATATTCTCGCCCGTGTCAACCAGATCCGCAAGCAGATCGAAGAGACAACCAGCGACTACGACCGTGAAAAACTCCAGGAACGCCTCGCCAAGCTCTCCGGCGGCGTCGCCGTCATTAACGTCGGTGCGGCCACCGAGACCGAGATGAAGGAGAAGAAGGCCCGCGTCGAAGACGCTCTGCACGCCACCCGCGCAGCCGTGGAAGAAGGCATCGTCCCCGGCGGCGGCGTCGCCCTGCTCCGCGCCGTCAAGGCTCTTGATTCCCTCAAGCTCGAAGGCGACGAGGCTGTCGGCGCCGACATCGTCCGCCGCTCCGTCGAAGAACCGCTCCGCACCCTCGCAGCCAATGGCGGCTTCGAAGGCAGCGTGATCGTGAACAAGGTCCTCGCCGGCAAGGGCGCGGAAGGATTCGATATCGCCACCGGCGAATACGTCGACATGCTGAAGGCCGGCATCATCGACCCGAAGAAGGTCACGCGCAGCGCGCTCCAGAACGCCGCGTCCATCTCCGGTCTGCTCCTCACCACCGAATGCCTCATCACCGAGATCCCCGAGAAGGAAAAACCGGCGGTCCCGGGTGACGGCGGCATGGGCGGCATGGGCGGCATGGGCGGCATGATGTAATTCATCCGCGCAGGGCTTTCAAGCCCGCGTTCCAAACGCAAACAAACGAGCGGACTCCTGTTTCTTGGTTGGACAGGAGCCCGCTTTTTCTTGTGCCTGTTTTTTCTTGCGCGAGCGTAAGCCTCGCACTGCACGGCACCCCTTGGGTGTGTCCGCAAGCGAAGCTGAGCGGACTGCACGGCACACCTTTGGTGTGTGATTGGGCAGGGGCCGCTTTTTTCGCGCCCATTTTTCAGACTCCCGGCACGAGTACTCCCCGAATTAGGACTTTATGGGACATATATGTCCTGTCTCCACCCCTTGACTGGGCTCATCCGCGTTCGAGGCAGAAACAAGGACAGTCAGGCGTCTTTTTCCGGAAGCGGGAACTGATGGATCACGGCGGTCACCACGCCGAAGAGACGCAACTCCATGCCTTCGGTGAAACGGATGGTGCGGTAGCGACGATTCGCGGGCTCCAACGAGATTTTCCCGTCGGCTTTCCGCAGGGTCTTCACCGTAAATTCGCCGTCGACGTTCGCGATCACGATGGAACCGTCGACGGCGTCCAGGCTGCGGTCCACGACCAGGATGTCGCCGGACCGTATCCCGGCCCCGGTCATGGAGTCGCCCGCGGCCCGCACGAAATACGTCGCGGGGGGATTACGGACGAGGAGTTCGTTGAGGTCGAGCGGAGTTTCGGCGTACTGTTCCGCGGGAGACGGGAACCCGGCGGCGACCGGGGATTCCATCAGAGGAGGCTTCCGCACCGGGACAGGATCGTCAGGCGTCATGCCCGGAATCCTCGTGAACGACGCTGATGTCCGGCAAATTGCGGTACAGCTCGTCGGAGTCCATGCCGTATCCGACAAGGTACTCCGCGGGGGCGCGGAACCCGTACCAGTCGGCCTTCGCCCTCTTCTGTTCAGGCGGAATGTCCTTGTCGATCAGGACGCAGGTCCGGCAGGAGGCCGCGCCTTCCGCCAGGATCTTTTTCTGAAGCTCGGCGAGCGTGAGTCCGGTATCCAGGATGTCGTCGATCAGCAGGATATGACGAGCCTTGACGTCGAGCTTCATGCCGCCTCGCACCGTGAGCTGTCCGGTGGAGGAGTGGTGCAGATAGGATCCAGCCGCGAGGGAGTCCACCCTGACGGGCACCGTGATCCGGCGCAGCAGATCCGCGGCAAAGAAGACCCCGCCGTTCATCACGATGACAGCAGTGAGTTCAAGTCCGGCATAGGCGCGGGAGATTTCGGCGGCAAGTTCGTCGATGCGGGCGCGGAGGGCTGAAGTATCGTACAGGGGGGTCAAGGTCACGGACATCGGGGGATCAGGCTCCTTTTTCAGCGGCTTTTTTCAAGGTCCCGGTTGTGGAGTAGCCGGGGACGAACGGGATGAAGCATATCTCGGAATGAGCGTCGAGCAGTGCTCGGCGTTCGTCGGGGTCCAGGGAATCCACCGTGTAGTCGCCGCCCTTCACGTAAACGTCCGGCTTCAGGGCGGACAGCTCCTCGTCGCACCGGGACGAACGGAAAATGATCACGCCGTCCACGAACTCCAGGCAGGCGAGCAGGAACGCGCGGTCGTCCTCCCCGTTCACGGGACGCGACGGCCCTTTCAGCGCACGGACGGACGCGTCGGAGTTGACGAGCACGAACAGACGGTCCGCCAGGGAACGCGCCTGCATAAGGTATTCCGCATGGCCGCGGTGAAGCAGATCGAAACAGCCGTTCGTGACGGCGAGCTTGCGGGCGGCGGAGGCGAGTTTCAGGCGTGCCTCGACGGCCTGTTTGAGCGTCATGACTTTGGAACGGGGATCCGTCAAATCAATCACCTCTTTCCTCAAGGCTTTTGTGGGCGGGCATGTAGACGATCTCCTCAATGTCGGTACCCTTGATGTGAAAAAGCCACTCGATGGCGGGTTCCAGCACGCTGATGTTGTGGTCCCGGAGCGTATCGGAAACGTGGGCACGTCCCTCCGCCAGGCTCGCGGCGTTCACAAAAAGATTGGAATCCTGAAGCGAGGAGAAATCCCCTGCCAGATAGGACGATGACGGCGGATTCTGGAGAGTCACCTGCTGGGAATTGTCCGTCAGCTGGGCTTTGAAAAAGGCGCCGTCCCCTGCCGAACCATTCACGGCCACGTCGTCCGTCGTGAACGGGATCCCGTCCGTACCGTAGTCCCAGTAGCGGATGCTCTCCCCGCCCTGGGACGACACGCCGTTTGAGCTCATGCGGTCGGCATCCTCGCGGGCACGGATGATCGCCGAAACGCGGTCCGTTCCGAGTGCGGCGACCAGCAGGAAACCTACGAACACGGCCAAAATCGCGATCAGGGAGACCGAGAGCTCGGCGAATGCCTGACCGGATTCGCCGCGCCGCAGTCCGCGCCTGATGGTCCTGACCGCTCGGAAGTTCATTTTTCAGGCTCCTTGTCAGCTACCGGAGCCGTGGGCGCCTCGTCATCTTTCGAAAGGAAGAGGTCGAGGGGGGCCTTAGCCTCCTCCACACGGCCCGCGTCGCGCTTGTCGAATTCTACGCGTGTGCGCCAGTCCTGACCGAACAGGAAGAGTTCCTGCACGACGTAGAAATCGTTTTCCTTCTTGACACCGCCGAGCTCAAGTTCGCGGTACGGCTTCGTCTTCTCATCGGGGAGCGTGCGGAACCAGTGCGCCTTCAGCGGGAAATAGTAATCCTTGCTCAGCCAGACCCGCACGTAGTCGTTCTCGCCGCCCTTCAGCACGAAGACGCGGCAGTCGATGGTCTTCACGCTCTCGGATTTCTCTTCGCGCACGAGGTCGCGGTAAAGGAATCCGAGCGTCAGGTCGGACGGCATGATGCCGTACAGGGAAAGCCGCGTCTTGTCCTTGTCGGGGACGTCGGTCTCCTGCGTGAAAACAGGGGGCGTGTCGAACGTCTGGCCCATCTCGTAGTATTCGTTTCCGGCAAACACGAGCTGGGCGATCACGCGTTTCGGGGTGAAGCGGATGCCGACGCGGATGGTGTCTTTGACCGCGCTGGAGCCGCTGCGGCGGTGCGTGGCCGTTCCTTCCATCTTTGCCCAGGATTCCCCGGCGGGAGCGCGCCGTGCCATGCGGAGAAACGCCTCGGCGGAAATCTTGGCGGGGTCCTGTTCGGGGAAGAGCGCCTGAAGGACTTCCTTCGGCAGTTCTTCCGGAGCAGCAGGCTCGTCCGCGGCGGACAGATACGTCGCAGCCGCGGCAAAAAGCATGGAGCAGAATATCAATCGGGGGGAGAAACGCATGATGTCATTTTCCTTTCTTGGCTGGGGCGGAGCCGCCTCCGGAAGTCTTCCGTTTCGGCGCGGGCCGGAGTGCAGGCGCCTTCTGAGGCGCGGCGGTGGAGACCTTGACCTGGAGTTTCAGCGGCTTCGCGGGACGGAATCTCTTCGACGGGTCCTTCCGGGCGGCGGCCTTGCGGACGGGAGCCGGGCCGGATTTCTTCGCGGGGCGGTTCAGCGAGATGAACTGCGCGAACGCGGAACGCGAGGATTCCTTCGCGGTCGCGATTGACACATCGAGGTGAAGCTTTTCCCGGGCGCTGAACGTTTTGGCCGGAGCGGGCTTGCTCTCCGGCACGGTATGCGGATCCGGCGCCTTGAGCGGGATCTGTCCGACCGTGAAGGACGTATTCGGATGTTTCGTATAATTCACGACGAGCGTGGGCTTTTTGAACTCGAACTGGGGAGCGGAATGCGTTTCCGGCTTCTTCTCTTCCGGCTTGGCCCCGGCGGCATCCGGCTTCGTTTCCGTGGCCTTGGGGTTCTGTTCCGGGGATTCGGGCTTCGTCTCCGCGGTCCGGGGTTTCGGCTCAACGTTTTCCGGCTTCCTGTCCTTGCCTTTTTCGGCATCCTGTTTCACAGGCTCCGGGGATTTTGCCGCGGCCGGTTCCACCTCGCCGGACTTCTTTTCCTCCGGTTTCGGTTCCGCCGGGCCCGCACCGTCGGAGGCAGCGCCGGCAGGTGTTTTCTTTCCGCCGTTTTCGGGCTCGACCTGCTGGAAGAGGTAGTCGTCGTATTCGTAGAACTCGTCCTTGAACACCTCGGTCTTCTTCGGGACGAACGTCCTGACGTTCTTCGGCATGGCGATCTTCAGGACTTCGTCGATCGTGCGGACGAAATGGAACGAGATCTTGCTGCGGACTTCCTGCGGGACGTCCTCCAGGTCCTTCTCGTTGTCCGCAGGCATCACCACATCGCGGATCCCGGCCCGGAGCGCGGCGATCACTTTCTCGCGGACGCCGCCTATGGGGGTGACTTTGCCGCTGAGCGTGATCTCTCCGGTCATGGAGAGACGGGGCCGCACGGGCTTGTTCGTGAGGAGCGAGACGATGGCGGTCGCCAGCGTGATGCCGGCGGATGGACCGTCCTTCGGCGTTGCGCCGTCCGGCACATGAATATGGAAATCGTTTTCCTTGAAGAGTTTCTGATTGATCCCGAGTTCCCTGGCATGCCCGCGGACATAACTGAACGCGGCCAGCGCGCTTTCCTTCATGACGTCGCCGAGCGAACCGGTGAGCTTCAGGTCGCCGCGTCCGGGCATTTTGGCGGCCTCGACTTCCAGCGTGGTGCCGCCGTAACTGGTCCATGCCATGCCCGTCACGATGCCGACGCGCGGGATGTTCTCGCTCTCGTCACTCGTGAATTTGCGGGGGCCGAGGAGCTCGCGGACCAGCGCGTCGTCTACGACGACCGGGTTGGACGGGGCCTTGCCGCCGTCCTGCTCCACGAACCTGCGGACGAGCTTGCGGCAGACCGAAGCGATCATGCGTTCCAGATTGCGGACGCCGGACTCCATGGTGTAGTGTTCGATGATCTCGCAGGCGGCGCTGTGCTTGAAGCGCACGAACGAGTTGTCGAGGCCGTTTTCCACCATCTGGCGGGGGATGAGGTAACGTTTCGCGATCTGCTCCTTTTCGAGCGCGGTGTAACCGGGCAGGCGGATGACCTCCATACGGTCGAGCAGCGGACGCGGGATGGATTCCAGCACGTTCGCGGTCGCGATGAACATGACTTTGCTGAGGTCGTAATCGACCTCGAGATAATGGTCGTTGAACGCCTTGTTCTGCTCCGGGTCGAGCACTTCCAGCAGGGCGGACGCGGGGTCGCCCCGGTAGTCGTTGCCGAGCTTGTCGAGCTCGTCCAGCATGAACACCGGATTGACCGTGCCGGCGCGCTTCATGCCCTGGATGATGCGTCCCGGGAGTGCACCGATGTATGTGCGGCGGTGTCCGCGGATCTCTGCCTCATCCTTGATGCCGCCGAGCGACATGCGGACGAACTTGCGGCCGAGGGAAACGGCGATGGAGCGTCCGAGCGAGGTCTTGCCGACGCCGGGCGGTCCGATGAAGCAGATGATCGGCGACTTGTGATTTTTCTTGAGCTGGATCACAGAAAGGAATTCGAGGATGCGCTCCTTCACGTCCTTGAGCCCGTAATGGTCGGCGTCGAGGATCGCAGCGGCATCCTTCACGTTCACACGGTCCTGCGTGGATTCGGTCCACGGGACGCCGAGAAGCCAGTCGATATAGGTGTAGGAGATATTGTATTCCGGCGAGGACGGCGGCACCATGTTGAGGCGCTCGATTTCCTTGTCGAGGATTGCCCGGACGGGATCCGGGAGTTTTTTCTTCTCCATCCGGCTCGTGATCACGGCCACGTCCGGATTGCGGTTGCCCTCGCCCAGCTCCTCCTTGATCTGTCTGAGCTGTTCCCGCAGGAAGAACTCGCGCTGCTGCTTCGACATGGCGTCGTGCACCTGATTCTGGATCTCGGAGCCGAGGCGCAGGACCTCCAGTTCGCGGTTCAGGAGGATCGTCAGGAAATGCAGGCGGTCCTGAAGTTTCAGAGTGGCAAGCAGGACGACCTTCTCGGCAAAGGAGATGTTGAGCGTGTCGGCGATGACGTCCGTGATGCGCGAATTGTCCGTCATGTTCAGGACCGCGATCTTCAGCTCCTCGGGGAAATTCGGGGCAAACGAAATCACTTCCTGGAACTGCTTTGTCGCATTGCGCACCATCGCCACCGTCTCCATGGAGGCGTCGGGCACGACCGGAAGACGGTGGACCTTCATGACCATGTACGGCTTTCCCGGGACCAGCGTCAAGAACCGGCAGCGGGAAATGCCCCGCACCAGCACGCGGACCGTGCCGTCCGGGAATTTCAGGGTCTTCACGATGCGGGCCAGCACGCCGATAGCAGAAATCCGCCGCTTGTTAAGCAGGAACGAGCTCGACGTCGGATCGAATGCCTTGCCCTTGATGAGCTCGCGCATGGCCTCGTCGTCCGGCACTTCGGGGAACAGCGCGATCATGCGGTCGCCGGACGATGCGGCGTCCATCAGGGCGATCATACCCGGATCGTTCAGCACAAGCGGAGTCAGGGCGTACGGAAACACCACGATGCCGCTCAGGATGAGCGCGGGGGCGTCCACGATGGCGTCTTCCGCGGAATCGTTCCCGGACGCATCGCCGCCGTTTTCCCCGGAGACGGTTATATTGACGGGCACGGAGGACAGCGGGTCCTTCGTCTCCTTGAAGTTCATATCCTGAGAGTCCTTGTTGTCTTTCATGGGTTCCCTTTCCCGGCAGGCCTTGATGCCTGCCCTTACATAATGTAACGCGTCAACGCGCGTTTGGCAAGTGGAAAAATCGTTTTTGTGCCCGCTTTCGCTCTTTTTTCGCGGGGAATGCGTCCATCGGCCGCCGCGGACAGGAAAATGCCCGTTCCGGTTTCCCGGCAACCTTGAAAAAACGGAATCCGCATGTACAGTATTTGGATTCTCTTGTTTTATTTTTCTGCGCCCCCGGAGACCGACCCCCTCATGCCGAACGAGGATTCAGCTTCACGCAGCACATTCACCGCCGCCGTGTTCATTTTGCTGGCTGCCATTCTGGTAAGCCCGGGCATGCTCCTTTGCGTGCCGTCCTGGCAGGTCCGTTTCTTCGAGACGGGGACGATCGTCCTGGCGGCGGCCGGCACGGCTCTGCTCTTCCCGCGGAGGGTCATGTCCGTCCGCGAACATCTCCCGCACGGCCTTCTCATAGCGGCCGCCATCCTGTTCGCCATCGGTTTGTGGCACGGCATCCGCCAGGCGGGCCGGTACAACGCCGCGGAAACGGGCGAACTCTTTCTGACGGCGCTGTTTCCGTTATGCATCTGCGTTTTCGCTCGCGAAATCAGGCGGCTCCTGCCGTGGTATCTGACGCTCCTTTGGCTGATCGACGTCGTGCTCGGGTTCGTACAGTACTACGGTCTGCACTGGTTCCTTTTCGGGCTGCCGGGAAACGTCAACTGGAACGCGGCGCTCCTGGCCGTCACCGCGCCGTTCGCGATCCTGACGGCGTGGAAATGGTGTCCATCCCCGCGGAACTGGACGGCGAACTCGTTCTGGCGCATCGGGTCGGCGCTCCTCGTCGCGGGCGTCTCGCTCTGGCAGATTTCGCTGGCCGGCTCGTGCGGGATCGTGCCGGGAATCCTTGCCGCCGGAGCTCTTTACGTTTTTCTGCGTCTGGGACGCCGGGGACGCCAGAGGATGATGCTGGTCGCCGGACTGACGCTGCTGGTCGCCGGGGCGTTGTGGTTCGTGTTCGTCGCCTCGCACGAAAACGTCCAGAAGGACATTTCCCGCGACGAACGGGTCTTTCTGGCCTCCACCACCATTAGCATGATCGCGGAACGCCCGAAACTCGGATTCGGCGCGCCGTCCTTCGAGCAGGAATACCTCAGATTCCGCCGTCCCGAGTTTTTCTCCATGCGGCATTCGGCGGTGCGGGTCGACCATCCGCACAACCAGCTGCTGTACATCGCGGCATCCTCCGGCATCCTCGGGCTGATCTGCTGGCTTTATCTTGTGCTGGAGCCCATCTTCTTCGCCGCGAAACGCTTTCATGCGCCGGATTTCGGAGACACGGATGACGAACTCAATCCCGGCGCGGAAACGCGGCTCTCGCTGCTCTGCCTCGCCGGATTGCTGGTCCATTCCCAATTCGACCTCGTGCTGTTCCGATGGCCGATCAACCTGCTCGCAATGATCTTCCTCGGACTGCTCATCCATGAACGGGAAGGCACGCCCGCCCCGTTCTGGCGTCCGCCCGTGTTTCTGCGCCGCTTCCGCTGGACCTTTCTGAGTAGCCCCGGAAGGAACCAAACTCCCGAGCACCGTACGGGCCGCCTGATCCGCCCCGCGCTTTTCTCCCTCGGGATCGTCCTCCTCGGTACCGGCCTGTTCTTTGCGTTCGGCAACCTGGCCGCGGAATTGCTCGCCCGGCATGCGGACAGCGCAGCTGAACGCGGCGACCACGGCGAAGCGTCCCGGCTTTACCTCATGGCCGCATCCGTGCCGGGTTCGAGTCTCTCCCTGAAATCACGCGCGCTGCTCCACGCGTCCATCCACGACACGGGGCATGCGGACCGCTACTACGCCATGTTCGCAGCCGGCAGCACGCCGGATTTCGGCTATGTCAACGACTATTTCGCGCGGGCATGTGTGCTGGGCGGTCATCCGGAAGCCGCCATACCGTTCCTCAAACGCGCCATGAACCTGCGCCCGCGGTCCATCCTGCCGCTCGTCATGCTGGCGGACGTCTACGGACGCCTGGGAAGCCGGGGCGCCGAAGACGCCGTGCTGGAACGCCTCCGGGCGCTCATGGAATACCGGCAGCTTCAGGACAAGGACATTGAAATCATCTTGAACGATCAGGATCTTGATCTCCATACCTGGTTCAGACGAGACCCGATCCTTATGAAGGAAAACGATCTATGACTTCCCAACAAAAAGACGGCACGCTCCTCGTTGCAGGATGCGGCGTCAGCGGCAGGGCGGCCGCCAGACTCGCCGCCAGACTCGACATACCGTTCTCGCTCCTCGACGAACAGGACAACGATTCTCTGCGGACGTTTGCCGCATCCCTCCCGAAACAGCCTGAAAAACTCTATTTCGGATTCCGCGCCCAGGATGAACTGCCCCGCTTCGGGCGCACCGTCCTGAGCCCGGGATTCCGGGCAGGAAACCCCGTACGCACAAAGCTCGCAGAATGCTCCGGGCGGCTGATGGGCGAACTGGAGTTCGCGCTCGAATCCTGCGGCAGACCTTTCGTCGGCATTACCGGGACCAACGGAAAAACGACCACGACCGAGCTCACAGCCGAACTTTTCCGCGCCGCCGGAGTCCAGGCATGCGCCTGCGGCAACAACGGTTACGCTATGAGCGACGCAGCAATCGACTGCCTCGACGGCAGACTGGACCTTCCGGTCGTCGAGACCAGCTCGTTCCAGCTGGAATTCATGCCCGTGCCGCACCCGGCCGCCGCCGCGGTCCTGAACCTGGCATCCGATCACATCGACCGCCACGGCAGCATGGAGGCCTATGCCGCCGCGAAATTCAAACTTCTCGGCGACCCCTCCGCCGTCTGCGTGGTAAACGCGAACATTCTGGACAGGTTCGTCCCCGCTCCCGGGCAGAAATTCTACACCTTCTCCGCAGGACTGCCTGCCGACTTTTCAATGCTCGACGGCGCACTGGTCTTCCATGGGAAAACGCTTCTCCCCGCCGGAGACCTGGCGCTGAAGGGCGCGCACAATCTGGAAAACGCGCTCGCCGCACTCGCCCTCCTGGCCGCCATCAAGGGCGAGGATGCCCCGTTCCTTCCCGCCGTGACGGGCGCCCTCACGAAATTCGAGTCCGGCCCGCACAGACTGGAGCGTTTCCTGACCGCGGACGGCGTGCAGTACATCAACGACTCGAAGGCGACCAATCCGCACGCCGTGAACGCCGCGCTCGCGGCCGTCGGCGGAGACCGGAACGTGGTCATCCTGCTCGGCGGACTCGACAAGGACATGGATTTCGCGGAACTTGCCCCGAGCCTGAAATATCTCAAGCATGCGGTCGTCTTCGGTTCCTGCGGACAAAAGATCGCCGGATATCTGGAAAAGAGCGCCGTGCCGTTCTCCATGTGCGGATCCTTCCAGGATGCCGTCGGGAAAGCCGTTTCCTGCGCCGCAGCCGGCGACGTCGTCCTGCTGTCCCCCGCCACCGCCAGCATGGACATGTTCCGCGACTACCGGGACCGTGGCGACCAGTTCAAGGATTTGTGCCGGAAATTCGCATCGGCGCGGCAATCCGTGGAACAAACCGCGAAATGACGTGTCTAAGGTCTCTGACGCCGGGATTCCCCGCCGACGGGAAAAAAAGCCGGGCGTCCATACTCCTGAAACACAACCCATGGGCGGCCTCGAACCGGTTCCCGCCCGAAGGAAACGAAACGTCATGTCTTTTCTGAGCGGTCATCTTTTATGGAATCTGCTTTGGATCGTCCCGCTGCTCGTCGCCGCGGCCATCGCGGGCGGCATCCGGCGCGGCAGGCTTCTGCGCCGCATGTTCGGCACGGACGAACGCGCCGCGCAGTTCTCCAACGCCTCGCACGGGAAGCGCATCTTCCGCATCATTCTTCTCTCCCTCGTCGTCCTGCTCCTGGCCGTCGCCGCCGCGCGCCCGTCCTGGGGCAAGCAGGTCATGCAGGACACCACCACGGGACGCGATCTTCTTGTGCTGTTCGATGTTTCCCGGAGCATGCTCTCCGACGATGTGAAGCCCAGCCGCATGGACCATGCGAAATGGCTCGTGCGCGAAATCGTGAAGAAGAACCCGGGCGACCGCTTCGGCCTCATCGCCTTTGCAGGGGAATCGTTCCTGGTCTGCCCGCTCACGGTCGACCGCGCCAGCTTCATTCAGCTCGTGGACGACCTCGACACCGACACGATCCCGATCGGCGGCACAAACGTTCAGCTCGCGCTTGAGGAAGCCGTCAAGGCGTTCAAGGGCGCACAGGGGAATCATAAGGCCGTCATCCTCGTGACGGACGGCGATGAGCTCACGGGGCGCGGCGCATCCGTCGTCGGCGACCTCGCCAAGGCGCAGATCCCGATCTTCGCCGTCGGCGTCGGCGACCCCTCGAATCCGGCGGTCATCCGCGTCCCCGGCGCGGACGGCCGGCTCCGCATCCTCACGGACAGCAGCGGCAATCCAGTCAAAAGCCCCCTCAACGAGCCGCAGCTGACCGAACTTGCCCGCCGAACAGGCGGCATCTACGTCCGCTCCACGGCAGCATACAGCGGCATCGACGAACTCGAAACGCGCATCAAAATGCTTAACCGCAGGGACAGTGAAGACACCGTTTCGATGTTCCGGCCCATCGAGCGTCCCGCATACCCGCTCGCGGCCGCCATCTTCCTCCTCGCGCTCTTCTTCTGCGTCTCCGAAACGCGTCCCCGCACGGTCCAGACCGTCTTCGCGCTCGCGGCTCTTCTCGTTTTCGGTTTGCCCGGTCAGGCCCGCGCACAGTCCGCGCCCGCCGTTGCACAGTCAGCGCAGGCGCAGGCCGCCGCACCCGCGGAGGACGGAACGGAACAGGAACAACCCGCGCCGGAACCCGTCAGGACGCCTTCCGAGCTCTACAACAGCGGCCTGGAACAACAGCAGATCGAACACGACAACGAAAAGGCGCAGTCGTTCTATGAACGCGCCATCGCCGCGTCCGAGAAGGAACCGCTCGTGCGCGCTTCCTCCTACCAGAATATCGGCGTCATCGCCCACCTTGACGCCCGCACAAGTTTGCAGGACGCCGTGGAAAAACTTCAGGCGCAGGACCTCAATTCGGCGGGAAAAGGCGTCGAGGAGGCCATCAATCGTCTGAACCGTGCCGAGGACCTTTACCGCGAAAGCATGCGGTCAAGTTCCGGCGACGCGTCCGTCATCCGCAACCAGCAGATCCTTCTCGCCGACCGCAAGCAGGCCGAGCAGTTGAAAAAACAGATCGAGGAGCTGAAGAAGCTCATGGAACAGGCGCGCCAGCAAACTCAGGACGCCCACGACCAGCAGCAACAGGAAAACCGGCAGCAGCAGGATCAGCAGGAACAGCAGCAGGACCAGCAGTCTTCCGAGCAAAACCGGCAGGAACAGCAGCAGGACCAGCAGCAGTCCTCGGAACAGGACCAGCAGTCTTCCGAGCAGGACCAGCAGTCTTCCGAGCAGGACCAGCAGGGCGAACAGAGCGAACAGGACCAGCCCTCTCAGGGAGACCAGCAGGACCAGCAGTCCGCCCAGGACAAGACCCGCCAGGCCGAGGAAAAAGTCTCCGAGCTCGAGCAGAAGGCATCCGAAATGAATCAGGAACGCCAGAAGCAGGCCGCACAGCAGGCACGCGAGGAAATCCGGAAGGCACGCGAGGAACAGGAACGTGGCAACGGCGAAAAGGCCGAAGAACACCTGAAGAATGCCCTCGACTCGCTGGAACAGGATCAGCAGGACCAGCAGGATCAGCAGGATCAGCAGGGCGACAAGGACCAGCAGGACCAACAGGACCAGCAGGGCGACAAGGACCAGCAGGACCGCCAGGGAGAGCAGGGCGAACAGCAGCCCCGTCAGGCGGAAGCGCAGGAAGCCCCCATGGATCAGGGCGAAATGGACAAACAACAGGCAGAGGCCATTCTCAATATGATGTCGAAAGACGAACTTGATTTCAAGGACGCGAACCAATCGCGCTCAAGCCGCCTGAACAACCGTGTGGAAAAGGACTGGTGACACCATGCCCCGCAGCAAACTGTTCTCCCGATTTCTCGCTTTCTTTCTCTTCCTTCTCGCGTTCGCCGCGGCGGCCGCCGATTTGAAAGTGTCCATCCAGCCGCGGAACATCACGGTTGGCATGCGCGGCTATGTGGAGATATCGGCGGAAAATGTGAGCCGTCTTCAGGTCCGCGAAATGCCCGGCCGCATTTCCGGCATCGAGTGGAACAGCGGCATCTCCAGCGGCTCCAGCATGTCCATCATCAACGGCGTGACCTCCTCGAAGTACACGCTCCGCGTCCCGTTCACCGCCCGCGAGGAAGGCGAGTTCACGATCCCGTCGTTCGAGATCATCGTGAACGGCAACTCGCGCCAGCCTGAGAAGACGGAGCCTGTCAAGATCAAGGTCTCCGCCACGCCGCGGATCGATCCCGCCCAGACCAATTCCAACGAGCCTGTCTACGCCGTCATGACGATACCCGGACTCGACGAGGGGAAGTCCGCCTCGTTCTGGGTCGGCGAGGAGATCCCGCTCCAGCTTTCCATTTTCGTGCGGACGCCCTACGAGCTCCGTCTTACCAACTACCCGGAGATCTCACCAGCAAACAACAGGATGTCCATCCGGTTCCACGACTACCGCAAGATCAACCCGGAAGCACCGAATTTCGAGGCCGTCTCCAGCCACAACCAGCGCCTCGGAAACATCCCGTACACCGTCTACGATTTCGACTCCAAGTTCCGCGCGCTCTCAGCCGGTCAGCTCCAGCTCATCTCGGAAACGAACGCGATCCTGCTCGACGAACGCGACTTCTTCTCCGCGTTCACCAGCACGCGCCGCACGCTCCGGGGCGCTTCGCCGGTCATCACGATCAAGCCGCTCCCCGCCGCCCCTGCCGACGCCCCGTATGTCGGGCTCATCGGCAAATGGGAACCCGAGGCCGCCCTCTCGCCCGGTCCATACCGCGTCGGCGAACCGCTGAGCCTGAAGATCAACTTCACGGGCGAAGACCAGACCGAGATGCTGAACATGCCGAAGATCGAACCGGAGCATTTTCGCGCCTACCCGCCCGAAACAAAGGAAACCGCGTCCGGGATCGCCGTGAACTGCATTCTCATCCCCGTCGAGGACGGCGAACAGACTATCTCCTTCAAGTGTTCCACGTTCGACCCCGCGACAGGCAAATACATCCCGTACAAGTTCGAACAGACCATCCAGGTCGGCAAGGCCGCGTCAGGCATGGCGTCGGTCCCCGCCGGCGCCGCGGTCGTGAACGCCGATCCCGATCTGCTCTCCCATCCCGGGTCCGCTCCCACGCCCGAAAGCATCCTCTATCTCCACGACGAAAACGACGGCGGGTCCGTGAGTATGCCTCTGGCTGCGAACGCTGTCCGCACATCGTTCCTGCTGCTCTTCGCCGGCTTGCTCATCGCGGGCGCGATCACCGCGCCGGCCATCCGGAAGCGCGCGCTTGAGTCCGACCCGTCCGCCCGCAGACGCATCGACGCCCGTGCCCGCAAGGGCAAGCTTGCCGCCGAGATCGAGAAGACGCCGCCTCAGGATCTGCCGGACAAAGTCGGATCCGATCTGGCCGCATTCTTCAACGATATGCTGGACCTGCCGCCGGGCACCGCGCTCGGCGAAACAGCCTCGCACGTGAAAGAGACCGCACCGGAACTCGGCCGCCAGCTCGAAGACCTCGCGAACATAGCGTGGATGCCGTCGCTCCGAAGCGAACTGAACGTAAAATTCCGCAAGCAGCTCGCGTCCGCAGTCCGCAAGTTCGGCGCGATCGCATTCATCCTGGGGGCGCTCTTCCTCGCCCTGCCCGCATCCGCCGCCGATACCGAAGAGCCGCAGGCCGCCGCAACGGAAACCGCCACCATGCCGAGGACGCAGGACGAGGCGAAGACTGCCTACGACGCGGGACAATTCCGTCAGGCGCTCGATTACTATGCGTCGAAAATCGACCCGCGCAGCGTCTCGCCCGCCCTGCTCTACAACATGGGCAACTGCTTCTACCAGCTCGGCGACTACCCGCGCGCCCTGGTCTGCTACGAACGCGCCAAGTATCTCCAGCCTCGCGATTCCGACATCACCGGCAACCTGGAACTGACGCGCCGCAAGCTTCTCCTGCCGCAAAAATACCGCGTGGAGTCGCCCGCGGACTTCCTGGCCGCCGCACGTGATTTCCTCCGCGTGGACGAATGGCTCGTGCTGTGCGCCTTCGCCCTCACGCTGGTATTTGTCGCCCTCGGAATGTTCTTCCGCAGGACTTCCAATCTCTGGCAATGGCCGTTCTACGCAGGGATCGTAATCGCAGTGATCTGCTCCGCCGCGCTCATCGCGAAGGTTTCCGCCGACGATCCGGCGCGGGAAGCCGTGGTCATCGTCCGCAACACGCCGCTGTACAGCCTTCCCTCCGCCGAATCCGGCCGCGTGGAACAGTACCTGAAACCCGGCACCGAGGTCTCCGTCGAGGAGAACCGCATGGACTGGGTGCGCGTACGGCTGGAAAACAACGACGAGGGCTGGGTCCGGGGCCAGAACCTGGCTCTCCTCTGGAGCAGTTCGCCCGCCGACCTGGCGGCTTATCCGGAATCCGCGCCTTAAGCCGCGCAGACCGGATCAAATTCAAAAAAGGAGGGGGAATCCATGAAACACGTCCTGTTGTCCGTTCTGCTGCTGGCAGTCTGCACACTGCTGTCCGCCGCGCCGCCGTCCGACTTCGTAATACGACTGCTCAACGGCGTCACGCTTGAAAACGCGACCGTGGACAGTATGTCCGGCTCACGCGTCGTCGTCACCGGGCGACTGCCGGACGGCAGCATCACCACCAAGGCCGTCAGCTTCTCCGACCTGACGCCGGAATCGCGCGATGCGCTGATGTGGAGCATGCGCGACCGCCTGATGCTGGACTCGAAACCCGGCTGGTTCTTTTCCGGCCCGGCCGCCCCGAACAACGATCTGCCTCCGGGGCGGAGTTCCGGCGGCGCGCTCCTGGTCCCCGCGGACGCCCCAATCGTGCTCCCCGGAGCGCCCGGCAGGATCTCCCTTACCTCCATCACGCCGCTGACCAACGGCACGCTCGGCTGGGCCGATTCGTGGGACGGGGGGATGATGTCCCAGCCCCAGCAGTTCGGGCGCATCTACGTCTACGGGGTGATATTGCCGCAGGGAGCCGTATGGATCGGAAACGTCTATCCCTCGCGCCGCACGGTCTGGTGGCGGAACAGCTATTATCCGTGCTTTGCCATCTCGCCGGACCTCGCGAAACGCATCAACGCCACGATGCAGTCCGCGGGCTCGGGCGTGATACAGTAACGCCCGATCAGCAGAAAAAGGCGTTAAGAAACGGGCATTAACGTTCTGATTTACATAAAATACATTCATTTTTTCTGCAAAGGGCGGAAAGCGTCTTGAAAACGCCTTGACTTCATGCTATATTCCTCCTTGAAAACTCAATCATTAACCATCGTTTCCAAGGAGAAAGATCACCATGAAACGTTTGCTCGTCTGCACCGCCCTGATGGCCTTCGCCGCCTTCTCGTCCTGTCAGATGGAAGACAGAAAATCCGACGAACAGGACGAAGACACCGAAGTCACCGAAACCGTCGTGAAGCCGGGTCCCTACTCCACTCCCGTAGGCCGCCTGCTCAGCACCCCGCATGAAATGACCGTCGCCATCACCGCGGAAAGCGCCGACTGGAACGGTATGCTGCTGCATCAGCAGGGCGGCCAATGTGGCTTCTCCATCGGCTCCGGCGGCGGACGCGGCGGATTCGGAGGCGGGTTCGGAGGCGGATTCGGCGGCGGTCCCGGCGGCGGCTGGGGACAGCAGCCCGCGCGTCAGGGCGGCATCCGCGTGAACGGCGTCCAGGGCGCCGCGCAGATCGACACATCGAACCTGCCGAAGGACAAGCCCGTGAAGCTCGTCATTGTGGCGAGCCAGAAGGAACACCGTTTCGAAGTGTACGCAGACGGCCAGCGCATCGCGCAGGGCCGCGCAAACAATGTGATCGGCGAGCCCACGTGGCGCCCGATGGCCATCGGTTCGGACGCCAACGGCAACAGCAAGTTCAACGGACGCATCGACTACGTGGCGCTGTGGGACCGCGCACTCTCCGCCGACGAGATCGCGAAGCTCTCCGCCGCAACCGACGCCGCCGCGGGCTTCGCCGACGCGAAAGCCAATTACTCCTGGGACGTCCAGGCCGCCAAGCCCATCACCGGCGGCGTGCCGCTCTTCTCCATCCGCAATGTGAACGTCACCAGCGACGCACCCGCGCCGTCCGATCCTCTCACCGTCTGGTTCCGCCGCGTGCCCGTCGAGTGGACCGACATGATCCCCATCGGCAACGGCCACATGGGCGCCATGATCGCCGGACGCCCCGAACGCGAATTCCTCATCCTGAACGAGGACACGATCTGGGCTGGCGGCCCGTACGACCACCTGAACCCGAACGCCTCCCCGGAAAAGCTCGAGCAGATGCGCAAGCTCATCTTCGACGGCAAGGCGGACCAGGCGGGAAACATCGCGAACGACAACTTCATCTCCCGTCCGCAGGCCGAAATGGCGTTCTCCGTGGCCGGCGCGCTCGGACTGGAACAGGACACCGGCGACGGCGACGTGACCGGATATATCCACAGCCTGAACATCCGCGATGCCGTCGCCCAGACCAAGTTCACCCGCGACGGCGTGACCTACACCCGCGAGTATTTCGCCAGCTACCCGGACCGCGTGCTCGCCGTGCGCCTCACCGCCGATAAGCCCGCCAGCATCAATCTCTCCACCTTCCTCGGCACGCCGCAGGACCTCCAGAAAGTCACGGTCGCCGGCAACACCATGACCCTCACCGGACGCACCATCGACTACAACGGCATCCAGGGCGCGACGAACTTCCAGATCACCGGCCGCGTGTTCAACAAGGGCGGCAAGCTCGTTTCCGGCGAACGCGGCATCCGCGTGAAAAAGGCCGACTCCGCAGTCATCCTGCTCGACATCGAATCCTCGTTCAAGGCGTACAACGACGTCTCCGGCGACCCCGCGAAGCGCATCGATGACGTCTTCAAAAAGTTCGCCTCCGTCGACTACGACGCCCTGAAGAAGAAACACGTCGCAGACTACCGCAAGCTCTTCGACCGCGTGTCCTTCGACCTCGGCGGCACCCCGTCCAGCCTGCCCACCAACGAACGCCTCGAGGCGCGCCGGCAGAACGGCGTCCCGCTCGATCCCGACCTGGCGTCCCTCTACTTCCAGTTCGGCCGCTACCTGCTGATCGCAAGCTCGCGCCCCGGCAGCCAGCCCGCGAACCTCCAGGGCATCTGGAGCGAAGAGGTGAACGTGCCGTGGCAGAGCAAGTACACGATCAACATCAATGCGGAAATGAACTACTGGCCCGCCGAGACCGCAAACCTCTCCGAGTGCCACGAGCCGCTCTTCGACATGATCCACGAGATGGTCCCGAACGGAAAGAAGGCCGCCAAGAAGCTCTACAACGTCGACAACGGCTGGGTGGCGCACCACAACACCGACCTCTGGCGCCAGTGCGGCCCGATCGACTTCTCGCCCACCGGCATGTGGCCCATGGGCGGCGCATGGCTCTGCCTCCACTTCTGGGACCATTACGAGTTCACGCGCAATCTCGACGACCTCCGCAAGCACTACCCGGTCATGAAGGAGTCCGTGAAGTTCTACCTCGACTTCCTCCAGCCCGATCCCAACCACGGCGGCGCGCTCGTCACCATCCCGTCCTACTCGCCCGAACAGGGCGGCCTCTGCGCCTCCCCGACCATGGACACCGGCATCCTGACCGCGCTCTTCAAGGCGACCATCGAGAGCTCGAAGCTCCTCGGTGACGACCCCGAATTCCGCGCGAAGATGGAAGCCGCCATGAAGAAGTTCCCGCCGTTCACCATCGGCACCTGGGGACAGCTCCGCGAATGGCAGGACGACCACCCGGACGACAATCCGAACAACAAGCACCGCCACGTCTCCCACCTCTTCACCGTGTTCCCCGGCAACGTGATCCGCGCCAGCGACACCGACCTCTTCAACGCCGCGAAGGTCTCCCTGAACGCACGCGGCGACGACGCAACCGGCTGGAGCATGGGCTGGAAGATCAACCTGTGGGCACGCCTCCTCGACGGCGACCGCGCATGGCGGCTCGTCGGCAACCTCATCCGCCCCGGCAAGACCTACAACAACCTCTTCGACGCGCACCCGCCGTTCCAGATCGACGGCAACTTCGGCGGCGCGGCCGGCATGATCGAAATCCTGCTCCAGTCGCAGGAGACCACCGCCGACGGCAAGACCATCATCGACGTCCTGCCCTGCCTCCCGAAGGCGCTTCCGAAAGGAAACGTCTCCGGCCTGAAGGCGCGCGGCAACGCCACGGTCGCCATCCAGTGGGACAACGGCACACTCGGCAAGGCCGTGATCTCCGACCTCACCGGCATCCCGCTCGCCGCCCGCTACAACGGCAAGCTCGTCGACCTCACCGGAAAGAAGGGCTCGGTCGAACTGACCGCCGCAGACTTCAAGTAAGCACGGCACGCACGGCTGTCTCCCGCGAAGAGGCAGCCGTTTTTCTTCCCTCCCGAATCCTCCATGAACAACCCCCTTTTCCAACGGAAGGAAACAATATGAAATTCCACATCCCGTTCCTCAGGTTCAAGGTCGCGGCCGAAGCGTCCTGCGCCGTCGCCGCCGCCCTGATCTCCGTCCAGGCGTTCGCCGCCGTGAACCCGTCCGTGCAGGACTACGCCCGCCGCGCCGCAGCCGAAGGCATCGTGCTGCTCAAGAACGACAACAACGCGCTCCCGCTCGGACAGGACGGCGCGCAGCCAGTCGCCTTCTTCGGCATCACGCACGTCCAGACCTTCCTGGTCGGCTACGGATCCGGCGGCGACGTGAAGCCACCGTACCGCGTCACGCTCGCCGACGCCCTTGCAAAGACTGACAAAATCGTGCCGGACAAGGAGCTCTTCGACACCTACACGGCGTGGGCGAAGGCGAATCCGCTCCGCGCGGGCGGCTGGGGCAACTGGCCGTTCTACGCCCCCGAAATGCCCATCACAGCCGAACAGATCCAGGCCGCGTCGAAGCGCGCGGACACCGCCGTGCTCGTGATCGGACGCGCCGCGGGCGAGGATCGCGAATGCAGGCTCGAACCCGGCAGCTACTACCTCACCGACGCGGAGAAGTTCCTGCTGAAGGAAGTCACCGGCGCGTTCAAGAAGACCGTCGTCCTGCTGAACGTCGGCAACGTGATCGACATGGCGTGGGTGAAGGACTACAAGATCGACGCCCTCATGTACGTCTGGCAGGGCGGCATGGAGACCGGCAACGCGATCGTGGACGTCCTGACCGGAAAGGAAACGCCGTCCGGCAAGCTCGCGTCCGCCATCGCGAACACGTATCAAGACTATCCGTCGTCCTCGAGCTTCGGCAACCGCGAGTTCAACAACTACACCGAGGACATCTACGTCGGCTACCGCTACTTCGAGACGTTCGCCCCGGAAAAGGTCCTCTATCCCTTCGGATTCGGCCTCAGCTACACCACGTTCGACATCTCCGGCGTAAGCGTGAAGTCCGCTGACCTCGCGAAGGACGGCGTGACCGTCGAAGCCTCCGTGAAGAACACCGGCTCGAAATACTCCGGCCGTGAAGTCGTGCAGGTCTACTGCGGCGCGCCGCAGGGCAAGCTCGGCAAGCCCGCGAAAGTCCTCGTGGCCTACGCGAAGACGAAAGCACTCGCGCCCGGCGAAGCCCAGAGGTTCACATTCACGATCCCGGCCAAGGATTTCGCCTCGTTCGACGACGGAGGCGCGACCGGACATCAGGCCGCATGGGTCCTCGAACCCGGCAAGTACACGTTCTACGTCGGGGACAGCAGCCGCGGCGCAAAGGATTCCGTCAGCATCGAGCTCAAGGATCTCGCCGTGATCGAACAGCTCGAGCCCGCCCTCGCCATTGCATCGGAAAGCGTCACGTTCGACCGCGTGAAGCCAGTCGAGCAGGACGGCAAGCTCGTCCCCGGCACGGAACGCGTCCCGGTCTCGAAGGTCGACCTGCCCGCACGCGTGAAGGAACGCCTGCCGAAGGCCGTGGCGGAGACCGGCGACAAGGGCATCAAGCTGATCGACGTGAAGAACGGCAAGAACACGCTGGACGAATTCGTGGCCCAGCTCACGCCCGCCGAAATCGAAACGCTCCTCCGCGGCGACGGCGGCATGGGCAGCCCGCTCGGACCCGCGGGCAACGCCTCCGTCTTCGGCGGCACGCTCCAGAGCGTCCGCGACAAGGGCGTCCCGCCCATCGCGACCTGCGACGGCCCCTCCGGCCTGCGCCTCTCCGCGAACGCCTCGCTCCTGCCCATCGGCTCGCTGCT
>Ga0310786_10003586_pt1 | contig 22462 bp, 13 predicted proteins | sample AusTroGonzalo_MG_FD_203881 | JGI IMG/M metagenome (GOLD analysis project Ga0310786, IMG submission 203881) | Bovine rumen microbial communities from tropical cattle in Woodstock, Queensland, Australia - Gonzalo_03 (v2) (version 2) | ecosystem: Host-associated > Mammals > Digestive system >...
AGGCCCAAAGTCGATATGCTTGGTAAAGGGCATCGTCACCTCCACCACATCCTTCGTTGACCATCGGCGAGCAGGAATCTCCACGTAGCTCGATGGCTGATAGTGACTGGCAATGCTCTTGCCGTTAAGCTTGATATCAAAGCCCTCGGTGGCCCAGTAGGGCACGCGGAGTTTCATGGCGAACTTCGCCTTGCCCTTCGTCAGGCGGATGATGCTCTTCTCAGCAGGCCACTCACACGCCTGCTTCAGCACCACGCCCTTCTCCTTCCATTGAGCCGTGGTGGGCAGGTAGAGTGCTACCCAGATGGTGTTGTCGTTGACGAAGTAGGCAGCCTCCTGATACTTCACGTGGTTCTCCACGCCAGTACCACCACAACAGGTGGCCTGAGGCGTCTCATTGCCCCAGGGTTTTGAGGCATCGAGACCAACGGCATACTGATAGACGGTCTGATACTGGCACGGATTCACGGAGCCTACTATCTGGTTGTAGAGAACCCTTTCGTAGTAGTCCATATAGCGGGCATCGTCAGGATTGAAGCAATTCAGGTCCTTGGTCAACTTAGCCAGATTATAGGCACAACAGGTCTCGTTCATGGTAGGCTCGTGGCGTTCGCGTCCTCCCCAGTGGGTGACGTTGGTACACATCGAGGTCATCTGCGAGTAAGGCTGACGGAACATCTCACCATTACCCACACCACCCATGGCATAACGATAGCGTCCTTGAATCATCGTCCAGAAGTTCTGGGCGAGGTCATAATAATAAGGATTGTTGTTTCCACGATAGGAGCGCAGGGCACCAGTCACCATGGGGATATGCTGGTTGGCATGACGCGTGCGGATGGCGTCGATATTCTTAGCCAAGGGGTCAAAGAAGGCTGGACTATCGAAATAGTTGGCAGCCTCCAGAAGATGGGCCTTCTCTTCAGCATTGCCAGTCATCTCAGAGAGACGCGCCAGCGACTCTGCCATACCTCCCACCTCGCCAGCGATGTACATGTTCCACATCTCATAGCGATTGCCAGGACGAGCACGACGCTCTGCCTGCGTTCCTTCGCTTTTGACGTAAGTACGATAGTGCAGACGGTTCCACACCCACAGTCCCATATCCTTGGCAATGAGCAGGGCCTTGGCGGCAGTGGCTTTGTCATCGATATAGGTGGCAATGTCGATGAGTCCTGCCAACTGCTTATGCACAGAATAATATGGTGCCCACACCCAGCTATCGTTGTTATAGGCACGATACATCTCAATCAAGACGCAATGCTGGGCAGGGATGGCATTCAGATAACCGTAGCCATACTTCTGGTATCCCTGTTTATAGCGGTCAAAGTCGGCCCACGTGCCTTGCATCTGCTTCAGCTCTTCCTCAGGGGCGAAGTCGCGTGCCTCCCAGTAGCGACCCAGTTGTTCATTCCATACAAAGGTCCGCTCCTGACACTCGCGCAGTCCGTCGACCATCTCGATGATATGCTGTTTGAGGATGGCTTTCTTGTCTGGGTCCTGACAACTGGCAAAAGCAAAGGCCAGTGCCGACATATAGTGACCTGAGCCGTGACCCTTCAGCTTCGTTGTTGGCGAGTCCCAGCCGTCTGATTCTGGATAGCCCTCAGTAGAAAGGCCGTAGGTGTCGCGATAATTATAGAGTTGCTGTTTTACAGGCAGACTGATAAGTTGGTCTATATCCAGGTCGCGATTATGCGTCAACCTGTTCTCGCCATCGATGCTCACCATGTTCAGCGGCAGCGGCTCAGCCTGGGGAATGGGTGTATTATGAATTATGAATTGTGAACTATGAACTGTATCCACCACCCTCACCTCTGCCGTAATGGGGTAGCCATTAGACGTGGTGTTATCGCCAAGAATAAATCCGCGTACCTTATATATAGTACCCACAGGATTAATGGCTGGATTGGCCTCCGCCTGCTCTGTTGTCTCCGAAGCGTTCATCCACCTCACTTGCCGGTACTCGCCGCTATCGTCGGAATATATCACCCACAACTGATAAGGCAACTGGGGGACATTCCCCACAGGAGTAGTCACACTGACAGTTGCTACCTTCGTAATGTAGCGTGAACTGGCGGCAGAAGCGCCTAAAACCATCATGGCCGACAGAATGCCAGCCACCCATAATCTCTTCATATCATGCATCATTAAAACATTCATGGTACAAAGGTAAGCATAAAACAATTGCTAATGTGAAAAAATCGTCTAAAGAGGTTGGAAAATTGTCCAATATGTAATTTTCAACGCATTTTTGGACAATTTTATTATCTTCTTAGCCTATATTTTCACGATATTCCGTAAGTATTGCGTACCTTTGCAACAAATTACTAACGAAATGACGAAAACAGTTCTTTCAATCACCTATCTTTTCTGTTCGCTGGCAGCATCTGCCGCCAGTGACGATAAAACTATCTATGTTCCTAAAGACCTGCGCTCCATTGACTTGCAGTCAGACACCTCACGGTGGTCGATGAAACGTTGCCTTGAGACCGAAGACCTTATTTTTATGTGGGAGCGCGGTTTTGGCAACGATGTAAGCTACCCGCCGCAATTGGAAGGTCACGATATGTCTTTTAGTCTATTGAACCTGCGCGACCGCGTGCAGTCGTTCTATCATTTTTATCGCGATTCTCTGGGATTCGTAAAAGGGCCATCGAAAGCCGAACGCTATAAGATGATGGTCATGGTGATGTACTCTCTCGACGGTACTGCTTATGGAGGTACTTACGATAATTATATAGGTGCCCTATGGGTGGCACCTAACCGTATACAGGATACGAAGATGAACTGCATGGCCCACGAATTGGGCCACTCATTTCAGTCACAGATTATAGCCGATAGCATTGGACAGTGCTGGGGAGGAACGGGATTTTTCGAGATGGCATCACAATGGATGCTTTGGCAGGTCAATGCCGACTGGATTACCGATGAGAACTACCATTTTGAGGCTTTTAAGACGCTCACCCACAAAGCCTTCCTACACATGGACAACATCTATCACTCTCCTTATGTACTTCAGTGGTGGAGCGACCTTCATGGCCGCCAGTTCATTGCTGAGTTGTTTCGGCAGGGTAAGATAGGCGAGGACCCTGCAATGACCTACAAACGTTTGAATGGTTTGTCTCAGTCTGCCTTCTGCGACGAGATGTTTCGCGGCTACCAGCATCTTGTGAACTTCGACTTCACCCATGCATACAAAGAGACGCGTCAATATGCCTGCACTTTCAATACTAAGTTGGAGAACACTTCCGATGGCTGGCTTCGTCCAGAGTTTTTGCCTGAGGGTTATGGCTTCAATGCCATAAAACTCGATAGTTGCGTAAACCTCAAGTCGCCAACATTCCATCTGCGTATACGTGGTGACCAACTCCGCTATGGTTTTGTTGGCATTACTACTGATGGCGAGAGTATCTACAGCGATGTCAATGCAACGTCCTTTACTTCCGAAGGCAAGCCTCTCAAGCATCTGTACCTTATTGTTATGGGGGCTCCAAAGCATCATTCTGATGTTATGACCGATGACAATGTCCCCAAATACAAGCAATACCCTTATGAATTCCAGATTTCCAATTCCTAATTAACTCAATAACAAAAAATAGCAATGAAAAAGGTTTTTATTTTTGTAATATTTACTGTAACCTTCTGCCTTCAGATGAATGCGCAGAAATCGGTTTATATCCCCAATGAGTGGAAGAATCCTTGGCCCAGCGATTCGCTACTCTATAAGGAGAGCGACCCTGATAACAAGTACACTTGGTCGAAGTCCAGAAGCGTGGAAAGCGACAACGTCATCGTATTCTGGGATAAAGGCTACGGCACGAAGAAACCGTCCGAGTCGCCTTCAGCTTATAAGGTCGACGAGCAGGACCTGTTGCAGAAGTGTGAGGCTTTCTATGATTTGGAAATCAACAAGCTGGGCTTCGTAGACCCCGTTAACTCGAACTTGTCGAAATATAAGATTATGGTGCTACTGAACCACACCACCGACTGGGTGTGCTATGGTGGCGGCTACGACTATCAGATCAGCGCCTTGTGGCTGGGACCATCGGCATGCAAACCTGTAGGCCATTCGGTGGCTCACGAGGTGGGACACTCCTTCCAGTATATGTGCTTCTCTGAGCATGGTGGACATAAGGACTCGCAAACAGACAATACAGGCTTCCATCTGCCTTGCGGCAGCGGACAGGCTATCTGGGAACAGACGGCCCAGTGGCAGGCTGCTCAGTCGTATCCTAGCGAGATGTTCAGCCAGAGCATCGGCATCTTCCGCAAGAGTCATAACCTGGCCTTCTCGCACGAGTGGCACCGCTATCAGAGCTATTGGCTGCACTATTTCCTGAGTGAGCATTATAACGATATCACCACAGTGGCGCAGGTGTGGAACCAACCCATGACGGGACAGACCAGCGGCAGCGGCACCGACTTCAATCAGGCGCTGATGAAGCTGAAAGGCCTCAATGCCAAGGGACTCTTCCAACTCTATTATGACTATGCCGCCCATTGTGCTACCTGGGACTTCGACGCCTGCCGAAGCTATGGCAAATCGTTTGTGGGCGACTTCGACTATCGCTGTGTGGCTTTGGGCGATACTGCCTGGCAGGTGGCGCTGGCCTCTGCACCCCAAGCCTCTGGCTTTAACATCATTCCCCTCGCCGTCCCTGCTGAGGGAACGGTGGTTACCACACGCTTTACGGCGCTGCCTGCTGCATCAAAGCTGGCTCAGGGCGACCCTGCAGAGATGCTGAACGGCGATGCCCAGTGGGTAAAGTCCACTCGCACCACCTTTATCCGTCCCTCCAACCAAGCCAAACGCGGCTTCCGCTTAGGTTATGTGGCGCTGCTCAACGATGGCACTCGCCAGTATATTAATGAGGACTCGCTCTACTGCGAGGGTACTGTCGAGACCACCTGCGAGGTCAGCATGACTGTTCCTGCCGACACTAAACAAATGTGGCTCGTCGTACTGCCTTCACCCACAAGCTATCTTCAGCACAAATGGGACGACAACGCGAACAACGACGACCAGTGGCCCTATCGTTTCTCGCTTCAAGGCACCACCCTTGGCGACAGGGCACAGGTCTATGTAGCCCCTGAGATTGATGGTCGCGAGGTGGCCGACATCACGCTGACTTATGATGTGTGGCTGCCCAAGCTGAATTCTTACGATGCTGTCAGCGTGGTGGTCTCTGGCCTGGCCCAGGCCAAGCTGTGTACTGCCTTTCAGCTGACAGCCTCAGACATCAGCGACAAAATGCAGACCTGGACCACAAATGGTCCTTCTGCTGGACGTATCATGTTCTATCCCATGAACCCCACCACCCAGGCTCGTGTGAATCGTGGCAGCACAGCCAACGGCTATGGCCACTGGTTCAATGCCTCTGGCGTGGTCACAGAATATGCTAACGGCTACCTGTACAGCGAGTTCGCACCCTCTGGTCTCACCTTCTCCATTGGTCAGTATCCCAACAAGCTCTCTGTTGGCAACAATTATACTATTGGTCAGATTCTGCGCTATAAGGCGTCAGCCAACAAAGAGGCTCAGGCCCGCTTCGTTTTCAACGTCCATATTACTGACAGTCAATATGGTGCCAAGCTCACCGCTATTGATTATACCGACCCACGCGTTGCGAGCATCAAAGAGACGCCAGCCTCCAAGCTCAATCCTCAGACCTCAGCAGATTCCTACGACCTGCAGGGCCGCCGCATTGAGAATCCCTCAAGGGGTCTTTATATAGTCAACGGACAGAAAGTCGTGATTAAGTGAGAGAAATGATATGAACAGACTTCTTATAGTTCTATTGTTGTCGGTATTGGCAACAGCCGCTAAGGCGCAGTCATGGAACTCTCCCCGTGCTGCCAATCCTTTTATTCCTGGCTACTTCGCCGACCCCACCATCCGCAAGTTTGGTGATACCTATTATCTATATGCCACAACCGATGGAACTGGCAACGGTTATGGTCCAGCGCAGGTATGGGTATCAAAGGACTTTTGTAACTGGCGCAACATCGTCATGAACTGGCCCACCACTGAGGTGGTTTGGGCACCCGACGTGGTTCAGCAGCCCGATGGCACCTTTCGCTATTACTACTGCCGTCCGTGCGAGGTGTTGGTAGGCGAAAGCAAGTCGCCAGTGGGTCCGTGGCACAATATCCTTGGAGCCGACGATGCTGTGTTGGTACCCGACCGTTTTGTACACAATGCCATCACCCTCGACCCCCAGTTGTTCCGTGATGACGATGGTCAGGAGTACCTGTACTTCTGCACATGGGGCATTTACAAGGATTTTGGCTGTGGTGTGGCGAAAGTGAATGGCACCAAGCTTGGCGAAAAACGTCTTATTCCCAACACAGAACTAAAAGATATTTTCGAGGCTCCCTTTGTGTTTAAGCGTGGCGACACATACTATTTTACCTATTCTTCGGGGTCTTGTCACGATCACACTTACCGCGTTCAGTATGCCACATCGAAGGCTGGTCCTATGGGTCCCTTTGAGTATAAGGGCTGCATACTGGAGACTAATGCCGACCAGACCGTCCACGGTCCTGGCCACCACAGTATTCTGGAGGAGGGTGGCAGATACTACATCATCTATCACCGCCATAACCTGCCTCGCAGCGTGCATGGTTTCAACCGCCAGGTGTGTATCGATGAGCTGATGTTCGATGCTGACGGTAACATCATCCCCGTTACGCCCACCCACAGCGGAAGCACATTCTTCAATCTTCACTCTTCACTCTCTACTTCAAAGAACCTCGCCTTTGGTGCGAAAGTAACTGCCTCTTCGTATTACGATGACTGGTTTAAACCTGAATATGCAGTGGACGATAATAATGCCACGCTTTGGAAAGCCTCTGGCACCAATTGGGCAGCAGGCAATCATCAGGACGAGTGGCTGCAGATAGACCTCGGACGCACAGAGCGCTTCAACGAGGTGTGGACACAGTTTGAGTATGCTACGTTCTTCTATCAGTACAAGATAGAGACTTCCGTCAACGGCATCCATTGGACGCTTTTTGCCGACCGCACCACCAACACTATGCAGGGTTCGCCAATGATTGACAAGGGTAAGACCAAAGCCCGCTATCTGCGCATTACCATCACCGATACTCAGAAGAACGGTCACATGCCTGCCATCTGGAACGTGAAGGTATGGCAGAAAGCCCCCTTATTGCCCGATATCAACGTAGAAGCCTACGATGGTTATCCTGGCAAGCACCGCAAGGACGTAGAGTCCTACGATAGAGCTGCCAGCACTCTGTCGTTTGATGTTAGTCAGCTGGCTCAAGGAAGGACAATGCCTTTCGATATCACTGAGATTAACGGTATGCGTGCCAACAAGCCCTTGCATGCTCGTGTTAAGGATGGACGTTGGGCACTGTTCTTCAATGGTTCACAGTCGCTGTCAACCACCGAACCTCTATCCAAAGAGTTTTGCTACAATAGTCCCTATACCATTAGTGCCTGGCTGCTGCAAACTGAAGGCGGCGCCGTTCAGACCATCGCTTCGTTGTCAGCATCGCATGCTGACCTTGCCACTACCGAGCTGCGCCTAGGCAGCGACCCTCAGGCAGGACTGGTGAACCATAATGGGTCGTTTGAAAGCTACGGAGCCCCCAATGCCGTCAGCTCCGCCGTCGGACAGTGGCACCACTGGCTACTGACTTTCGACGGATGGATGGAACGCGTTTACGTTGACGGCCGTCTGATACACGAACAAAATAACTTCCTGATGGTGCGCCCTGAGGTAAAGGTAACCATAGGTTCCGATGCCGCTGGAGCCAACTTCTTCAAAGGCTACATTAGCAGCCTAAGCATACACCCCACTGCCACCTGCACAGAAGAAGTTGCACGGATATACGACGCTACGAAAGACTCACAGTTGCTGTCACTAGGCGATGATGACTTCGACGAGAGCGACCCCGACAGTCGTTTCACCCTTTCACCATCGATGACTGCCATTAGCGGAGTGCCCACGGATTACAGCCTCAGCGCCACCACTGCCGACTTCAATGCCGCCCCATTATCCAATGGTGCGAAATTAGTAAAAGAACTTACTGGCGACTTCGTCGTGATGGTGCGTATTAGCGATATGGAGGGACTTTCCGACCATGCTGTAAAGGGATATAACGAGGCGGGTCTGATGGTTGTCAACGGCAACACCTACTATCAGCTTGGTGCCTTCCCGCTCTACAATTGCGGTAATATGTTCACCATCCTCAGCCCCCAAGGCCGTCCACAGTTCCCCAACTACAAGGGTTACGACTTCGACCCCCTATTGCAGTTTGAACGTCGCGGCAGCCAACTCTTTGCTCGCACCAGCCGCGATGGACAGAAATGGCAGAATATGCCTGGCTCGCCCATAGAACTGACAGCACCCACTGTTGGCATAGGTATTTATCAGACTACCTACAGCGACAACCGCTCGTGGGCAGAACTCAGAGACTTCATCATCTATCAGTAAATATACGGCAATGAGAAAGAATCTGTTCCTTGTAATCACTTTCCGACAGCTACTATTAGCCCTCATGCTATGCCCTTTGTCGCTTACGGCACAGGTCAGTCTCTCGTTGCGAACAATAACAATGGACGACGGGTTACCCTCGAACACCGTCCGCAACATTGTGCAGGACCATTATGGATTCATGTGGTTCGGCACCGACAATGGTCTCTGCCGTTACGACGGTATTAACGTGCAAACTTACCACATTCAGCCATTGGGCAACGACCAGTTCATCTCTTCACTACTGGCTCATGGCGAGGCCATCTATGTTGGCACTATGCAGGGAGTCTTCTGTCTGCAGTTGGGCAGTATGGATATCACGCGGCTGCCATTGGATATCAGCACCGCTGTCAATCACCTCACCATCGACAATGAGGGACAGCTATGGGTGTCGACAATGGGACAGGGCGTGTGGCGCTATAACCTGACGACGAAAGCTTCTCACCACTACGACATAGGAGCCGTTGCTCAGATTATGGTCGATAGCGACAACCAGCTATGGGCTGTCAGCAACTGGTCGACTAATCCAGTCTGCCGTCTGAACCGACTGCACGACCGTTTCGAAACGGTAGAGTTCAACTATAGCGGGCATTACAGCGGGTTGAGTATGCTGCAGACACACGACGGACGCTTGTGGCTTGGTTCTTGGGAACAGGGACTGCTGAACATTACCAATAACGGTAATATCATTGATGCATCAGCCACAGCACCCTTTAGCTGCCAACACATACACAGCCTTTATGAGTGGCAGGTGGACGGCAAAGGAACGACTGCCACAGAGAGCATCATCTGCGTGGCCTCCGACGACGGTCTGCTAAGCTATAACACCAAGAGTGGCCAGTGGCAACAAATGTTGCAAGAGCAGAACGTTAACGCCCGCTTTGCCTATGCCGTTACCTCCGACCACGAGGGAGGTCTGTGGATAGGCACCTTCTATGGTGGTGTCATTTACCTTTCGCCAGTAGGCCGACGCTTCGACATCATTAGTGATAAGGGCGGCTCGACAGGGAATATCATTGCCCGTTTCTGTGAAGACCACAAGGGACACATCTGGATAGCCAGCGACGACGGCGGACTTACTTGCTACGACCCGCATCAGCAGTTCAACGGTTACCCTCATTCCGATGAGCTGTCGAAGCTTAACGTTCATGCGCTGGCTCTGCGCGACGAGGAACTCTGGATAGGCACCTACTCTGATGGACTGTATGTGCTGAACCTGACAACGGGCAATCTGCGCCACTACATCATGACCGACAGCAAAAACAGTCTCGACGACTTCAGCGTCTATTCCATTTTCCATGATAGTAACGGCAATACATGGGTTGCCACCATGAGAGGACTAAATCGATATAATGCCGAGGACGACAGCTTTCAGCGTATAGCAGCCTTAGGAGCCCTTACCATTGATGTTGCTGAGGATAGCAAGGGACGACTCTGGCTTGCCACTCAGGGAGGTGGTCTGTGGCAATACAATCCCACGACGGGCAAGCTGCGCCAACTGACGCACAACGACAAGGATAGCCACTCCATAGCCGATGACCAGGTGAACACCGTTTATATGGATGAATCAGGACGGCTGTGGGTTGGTACTGCCTCCGGACTGTGTCGCCTTGACAACACCAATGACAGCAACTTTAGGCGTATAGACCTAAATGTGCCCAACCAGAACATCAAGGGCATTATTGAGGCTGGCGGCGTGCTGTGGCTCACCACAGATCGTGGTATTGTGCGCTACGAACCTCAGCAGGAGGGCGGCAGTGTGCAACGCTTCACGCATCTCGACGGTCTGCTCAGCGAGCACTTCCAGCCAGCAGCAGCACTGAAAGCTAGCGATGGGCGAGTATATATTGGTTCAACAGGAGGTGTCAACATGTTCTACCCCTATCAGATTAGGGCCAACAGCATCTTGCCACCTATATATATCACTGGTTTCCAGTTCTTTAACCAGCAGCAAACGACAGGCACCACAATTGCCCTGACAGAGGAGGTGAGCCTGAACTACGACGAGGCACGCATCATATCGCTGGCATTTGCCTCGCTGAGCTACTGTTCACCAGCCGAGAACCAGTACGAGTATATGATGGACGGCTTCGACCGCGACTGGAACCGCACCTCTGGAGCCAACGCTAAAGCCACTTATACCAACCTGCCGTCAGGCACCTATACATTCCGCGTTAGGGCAACCAATAACGACGGCGTATGGTCATCTGATGAGGCAACCCTCACCATCGTGGTGAAACCGCCATTCTGGTGGAGTTGGTGGGCCAAGGTGCTTTACCTGCTGATTATCATTGGTGCCATTTGGTATTATATCCACATGAAACTGAAGCGAGCCGAGCAGAAACACCTGCTTGAGTTGCAGCGCATGAACGAACAGAAGGAGAAAGAGAACCGCGAAGCGCGATTGTCGTTCTTCACAATGGTGGCTCACGAGATACGCACACCAGTATCGCTGATAATCGGACCATTGGAGAAATTGAAGAATACCATCGACGACAAGCAGCTTGACATCATTGACCGCAATGCCCACCGACTGCTTGAGCTTGTCAACCAGCTGCTCGACTTCCGCAAGGTAGAGCAACATAGTCTCGTCATGCACTTCGCATCGCACAACGTCAATCAGCTGCTCCACTCCATTTGCGAACGCTTTGAACCAACCTTCGAACAGGGCGGAAAACAGTTCACCACTATCTATCCGCCTGAGCGCTTTACTGCCATCATCGACAGCGAGGGCATCACCAAGGTCATCAGCAACCTGCTTGCCAATGCCAACAAGTTTGCAAAGAGCCGCGTTGAACTGCGCTGCACAGCCAATGCCGACGATAATCAGTTCGTCATCGAGGTGAGCGACGACGGCATAGGCATACGGCAGGAAGACCTGACGCGTATCTTCGAGCCCTTCTTCCAGTCGCAGAACAAGACGGGCATAAACACCCACCATCAGCCTGGCACTGGCATTGGACTGAGCATCGTCAAGCGTATTGTCGACATGCACCAGGGCACCATCAGCGTACAGTCGGCAGTAGGACAATGGTCAACCTTTACTATTACATTGCCTGTTCTTCAGGATATCGACGAGAAACAGACCAAGGACGAAGGCACTGAACAATACAGCGACACTCTCCCTGAGAAGCCATCTCACCAGGAGAAGCCAGTAACAGCCGACGACTCAGCATTGCCCACGATGCTCATTGTCGAAGATAACGAAGATATGGTATCCTTCCTGTCATCACACTTCCAGCAGCACTACAACGTGCTCACCGCAGGCGACGGCATCGAAGGAATGTCAGTAGTTGACAATAACGAGGTAAACATCATTGTCAGCGACTGGATGATGCCACGTATGGATGGTGCCGAGTTCTGTCGACGCATACGCCAGAACCCACTTACCAGCCACATCCCGTTTATCATGCTCACTGCCAGGACTGATAATCAGTCGAAGATAGAAGGCATGAACATCGGTGCCGACATCTATGTTGAAAAGCCTTTCTCTGTGGAGTATCTCGAGGCCTGCATTGCCAATATCCTGCAGATGCGCCGACTGCTGATGCAGAAAGTCAGCACCCAGCCTTGGGAGGATGTGGCTCAGATTGGCACCAACCCCGTTGACAGCGAGTTAATGAAGAGGATGAACCAGATTATCGAGGAAAACATTTCCAACGCTGACCTCAATGTCAACTTCCTTGCTGACAAGCTCAATATCAGCCGCAGCGGACTCTTTGCCAAGATAAAGTCCCTGTCGGACATCACGCCCAACGAGATGATACAGGTCATCCGCCTGAAGCGTGCCGCCCGTCTGCTGGTTGAGGGTAACTATCTTGTCAGCGAGGTGGGGTATATGGTGGGCTTCTCTAGTCCCTCTTATTTCTCCAAGTGCTTCTACAAACAGTTTGGCGTAAAGCCTGGCGATTATATGAAAAAAAGCAAGTGATATTGCTGTGTTGCATTTCATCGCATAAACAAAGAAAGAGGGCGAATCCTTGTTAAGTTACGAAAAAATGTGTAACTTTGCACCTTGTCAGCAGACATCAAGGTCCTGACGGAATAAAAAACTCTCAATTCGAATGAAACAGACATATCTCTTTTTAGCGATGATACTTCTTTGCGGGGCTTGTGGAAACAAGTCTAAAACCTCCAGTCTCAACACAGAAACCACAGTAGTCACCACGGCATTCGATGCCGACTCTTGCTATGCTTTCTGCGCCAAGCAATGCGACTTCGGCCCTCGCACCATGAATAGCGAGGCCCACGAGTTGTGCGGACAATGGATTGTGGAGAAGTTCATGAGCTATGGCATGGAGGTCACAGAGCAGCGTGCTACGCTGATGGGCTTCGACGACACACCTCTTCAGGGTAATAACATCATCGCACGCTACCAGCCTCAACTCTCAAACCGCATCCTGCTCTGTGCCCATTGGGACAGCAGACCCTGGGCTGACAACGACCCTGACCCTGCCAACCACACCAAGCCTGTGATGGCTGCCAACGATGGTGCCAGCGGCGTGGCTGTGATGCTCGAGGTGGCTCGTGTGCTCTGTGCTGATACCTGTCGCCTGCCCATTGGCATCGACTTTGTTTGCTTCGATGCTGAGGACTGGGGCACGGAGGATGTCAGCGAGTCATGGGCCCTGGGTGCTCAGTATTGGTCTGAGACCTTCAGACAGCAGCCTTCTGCCGCCAAGCCTCGCTATGGCATCCTGCTCGATATGGTGGGGGGCTTTGGCGCTCGCTTCTATCAGGAGCGCATCTCGCTGCACTATGCCCCACAAGTGGTAGAGCGTGTGTGGAAGTCGGCCAGCATTGCTGGTTACAGCAGCTTCTTCCCACAGGAAAAAGGTGGTGGTATCACCGATGATCATGGTCCTGTCAACGAGGTGGCTGGCATTCCCTGCATCGACATCATCCCCTACTACCCCGACTGCATGGAGAGCAGCTTTGGTCCCACTTGGCACACCATCAACGACGATATGCAGCACATAGACCGCGGCACCCTCAAGGCCGTTGGCCAGACCCTCATTCAAGTGCTGTATACAGAAAAGTAGGAGAGTATTTTACTTCAGCTTCCTTCCACGATAGTAGGTGTCGAAGGAATCCTCGGCATAGCCGTTGCCCATATATTTGAACGACGATGCCATAGCGCCTTTCACCTTCTCGCCATAGTAGAACACGTTAAAGTGGTCCTTGGCATAGCCGCCACCCAGCTCTTCAAAGCCTGAAGGCATCGCATCGAGTTTCTTGTCGCCGTAATACACATTCCACTTCGACTTGTAATAGCCGCGAGAAGCCTCGGGCTCGTCTGTCTTCTTGTCGCGTTGGCGCCAGGTGCCTGGCTCCTTCAGGCGGAAGGTAGCTGGGTCCACATAATCCAATATGCGTCCGTTCATATAAACATGGTGGCGATCCTTGGCATAGCCGCAACCTAAGTCAACAAAACTATGTGCATCGGCTTGCATCAGCATCTCCTCACCAAAATATACTCTGCCATGATCCGTCTCATATCGCTGTGCGTTACTCATCAGCGAGAATCCCATCATTGCTGCCAGCAACAAGGTCCTGAAAATCATTCCATTCTGTTTCATAATCTCTGAATTTTAATGATAAATGTTTATTATTGAATTCTAGAAGAAGTCGAAGGTGACGCTGAACTGGATGCCGAAGAAATCCTGAGCGTCGAATTTTTCCGATCTGTACAGGTTTTCGTAGTTCAGCGGAGCATGTACATAATGTCGCCAATAGAGGGCCATGTTGAGGTTGAGCTCATCATCGCCGCCACAGACACCTATCATTGGACGGATGTTTAAACTCGCCTTGTTGAGCATGTGGTCACCATAATAGGCTTCATAGCGACTCGATTCATACACGCGCCATCCCAACTCAGCACCGAAGCCCAGGAACAGACGGGCATCGTCGCCCAGACGGATGAGGCGCAACTGCATTTCGGCAGGCAGCACAATATGTCCGCCAACAGGGCGCACACCCTTGTCTGTGCCATCCTCGTTGGTATAGAAGAAGTCATCCGCCAGCGTGCGATTCTCCCACCTGAAGAACTCTATAGGCGGACGGCGATCAAAGAAGCCGCGATAACCTATGCCCACATTAAAACTCAGAAGGTCGGTGGGCAGGCCCAACTCGAACTTGCCACAGAGACTGGCCGTAAAAATAGGGTCGTTGGTATCGGCATTAAAACTGGCACCAATAAAAGGCGTAGGGGTCAGCACTCGGGCATACTCGCCATCGCCATACGACTGCGCCATCATCGGCTGTCCAAACAAACAGCCCACCATCGCCAAAACCAACCAGCGTCTCTTTGCTTTCTTCTTCTGTTCCATCTTCTTATTCATTTATGTAAAACTTTCTGCTGCAAAGATAAGGCAAAAAAGAAAGCAAAGCAAAGGAATTTCCCTAAACAAACAGAGGAATTTCCCTATACAAATATTTCACTTACGACAAATTCTTAGAATTATTACTTTTTCGCTCCCTAACTAGAAAAAAATATTTTCCTAACTAGCGAGATAAAATTCTCCAGAAAAAATGGGGAGAAAGTGATTACCTTCTCCGCCTTCATGATTCTTTTATCCTTGCAGTAATTTTCTATTGCAAAGTTTGCAACGTACATTGCAAAGCCTGCAACTTAAATTGCAAAGTTTGCAATATGGATTGCAAAGTTTGCAACAAAAAAGATTGGGAGATTATGTAATACAGCCTGACAGTCAGAGTACACGATAGGGTCCACTGTGTACTATCGTGTACTCATCGCTTTCAGAATCTTTGCGGCCCCTTCGTTGCCTTGTTGCTCTGCTTTACGAAGCCACAGTAAGGCGGTGGTGGTATCGGCATTTTGAAGATAAAGGATGCCAAGATTCAATTGGGCCGTGGGGAGTCCTTTGTTGGCAGCAAGACTATACCAATACTGGGCGGAGTCAGCATTAAGGGCGACACCCTTGCCAGCATGATAACACCATCCGAGATTCATCTCGGCCAGCGTATTGCCCTGCTGTGCAGCACGCTTGAACCATTGGGTCGCCTCAACATAGTCCTGAGTGACACCCTGCCCATCCTTCAGCATAACGCCTAGGTTGTTCTGTGCCCGACTTAGTCCCTGTTCTGCCGCTTTCCTGTACCAGTGAGCTGCTTCGGCATAGTTCTCCAACTTATCGTAAGCCAGCGCCACTTGCATTTGGGCCTCCTTATCACCCTCTTGGGCTTGCGACAACAACGCTTTGTCTATGGGTTCTGGTGCCTGTTGCTTGTGGTCTACACAAGACAAAAGGGAGAATGCCAGCGACAAAACGCTGAGGATGTTTAGACAAAAGTGACGTCGTATTGTCATAGAAAAAGAAGATTACAGTTGTCCTGCCTCAACCATCAGGACTACACGCTCTGTGAGACGATCGGTGCCTTCGGGCTCGTAGCCCTTTTTCAAGGAGGCACCAAACATCCAGGCAAAGGCCTGCCACATGCCAGAACGCACAGGACCAATGAAAGCCTGCATAGCCTCGTAGGCCGTAGAGTTGCACTCGCGGTCTACGAGTTTTATTAGGAGTTTGCCTTGCGAGAACGTCAGCTTTTTCATCTGCGGCTTATACTCCTTCACGATGGCCTGCTCCACACGCTTCAGATGGGCATCGCGCTCGCTAGGGGGTAGCGTCTCAGTAAACTCGGCAGTCTCGATGATAATCTGTCGCACTTGCTTGGCCAGCGGCAACACTTTCTTCACGTTTTTCACCAAGCGCATATACGACTGCTGCTGGCGCTTGCTCTTAAAGGTGAGGTCAGGATAGACATAGACATTTGATAGCTCCATATACTGAATGGAGTCGCCATCGACCAGCGTCTTGCTCACCTTCACCATAGGCACAAAGGTGGGGTCGCCCAAGTCGTCCTGGGCGGCAACTGACAAGGTGGTCAGCAGCAGGCAGAGAAAAAAGAGGCCTCGTCTCATATCTGTGCGCAAAGTTACGAACATTATTCGGAAATGCAAAGGAAAAAGGAAAAAAGTGAAAAGGGTGAAAGACAAAATAACAAATTAATAGGCAAAGACGATGCTGGTTTAAGAAAAAAGTAGTATATTTGCACTCGATAACTATTCATACAAACCTAAACAACCCTTTTTATGGAAACAACATTAGTTTTATTGAAACCCAGCTGCGTGCAGAGACAGTTGATTGGTGAAGTGCTGAACAGATTCGAGCGCCGTGGACTGCGCATCTCTGGCATGAAGATGATGCAGCTGAGCGATGAGATACTGCGCGAACACTATGCCCATCTGGTGGACAAGCCTTTCTTCCCTGGTCTGCAGGCTTCTATGCAGGCATCGCCTGTGGTAGCCTTGGCACTGACAGGTGTCGAGGCTGTGAAGGTGGTACGACAGATGGCTGGCGTGACCAATGGTCGTGAGGCAGCCCCTGGCACTATCCGCGGCGACTACTCGATGAGCAACCAGCAGAACATCGTGCATGCCTCCGACTCGGTAGAGAATGCTGCCATCGAGCTGCGTCGTTTCTTCCGACCAGAAGAGGTGTTCGACTATGTGAGCAACGCCCAGGCCTTTATCTACGGTGAAGGCGAGGACAAGAAATGACATAGAATATCTTTTGCTGCCTTTTGTAAAAAAGGAAGAGACATTCCAGCCTTATTTCAGAAAAAATCATTACCTTTGCACCCGAGTTAATAAGGTAATAAGGTAAAAAGATTGTATGAAACAAACCAAAATCGTTGCATCGATTAGTGATAGACGATGCGACACAGAGTTTATACGTGCCCTTTTCAACGCTGGAATGAATGTAGTTCGCATGAATACAGCTCATGCCACAGAGGAGGGTATCCGAAAGATTGTAAACAATGTTCGTGAGGTGAGCCACCATATTGGCATCCTCATCGACACAAAGGGTCCGGAGGTGCGCACTACCGCCTGCGCCGAGCCTATTCAGTATAAGACTGGCGACGTGGTGAAGATCTTCGGACGTCCTGAGATGGAGACCACCCACGACATGATCAACGTCACCTACAGCGACTTCGCTGCCGACGTGCACGAAGGCTGTCATATCCTGTTCGATGATGGTGCCCTCGACTTGTTGGTCATTGGCATCAACGGCCCTCAGATTGTAGCACAGGTGCAAAACGACGGCGTGCTGGGCTCTCGCAAGAGCGTCAACGTGCCTGGCGTGCATATCGACCTGCCCACGCTGACAGAGAAAGACCGCAAGAACATCATGCTGGCCATCGACCTCGACATCGAGTTCATTGCCCACTCGTTTGTACGCTCTGCTGCTGACGTCAGAGCCGTTCAGGCCATCCTCGATGCCTATAACTCTGACATCAAGATTATCTCGAAGATTGAGAATCAGGAGGGTGTAGATAACATCGACGAGATTATCGAAGCCTCCTATGGCATCATGATTGCACGTGGCGACCTGGGTATCGAGGTGCCCATAGAGCGCATCCCTGGTATCCAGCGCCAGATTATCAGAAAGTGCGTGCGTGCCAAGAAGCCCGTCATCGTGGCCACACAGATGCTGCACTCCATGATTCAGAACCCTCGCCCCACCCGTGCCGAGGTGACCGATATTGCCAACGCCATCTACTACCGCACCGATGCCCTGATGCTCTCTGGCGAGACTGCCACAGGTAAGTATCCTGTCGAGGCTGTACAGACAATGGCTCAGATAGCCGAGCAGGCTGAGCGCGACAAGCTGCGCGAGAACGATATTGAAATACCGCTTCCTGCCGACTGCGACATCCGTGAGTTTATGTCACACAGCGCCATCGAGGCCACAGAGAAGCTTGGCGTCAAGGGCATCATCGCCGACTCCGACACAGGTCTTACAGCCCGTCTGCTGGCAGCCTTCCGTGGTCCCAACCCTGTGCTGGCTATCTGCTATAACGATAAGGTACAGCGTCTGTTAGCACTCTCTTATGGCGTCATTCCCGTCTTCCAAAAAGAGCACATCGACAGGAGCCAACTCTTCCATGCTGCTGTGCGCATGCTGCGTCAGAAAGGTTATCTAAAAGATGAAGATAAGATTGCCTATTTGAGCGGAAACTTGCTCTATTTCGAGGATATTCATCAATTATTTCAAAAAAATCAGTCATTTTCTTGGTTGGAAAAGAAATAATGTTTATCTTTGCACGCATATTGCATAGAAACTTAATTTATTATTAACCATTTAATTCAAAAGAAAATGAAAAAAGTAATGTTGGGCCTTTGCGCTCTGGTAATGTGTTTCTTCATGGCTGCTTGTGGCGGCGAGAAGAGTGGTGCTGAGAAAATGGAGGCCCTGATTGAGGATCTTCAGCAGAATGGTAAGGGTTGGAATGCTGAGCAGTGGGAGACCTTCCTGACTGATATGTACAAGACTCAGATTGAGGTTGTCAAGGGTATTCAGGACGAGAACGGCTACAAAGAGTATGTTGCTCTTGGCGAGAAGGTTGAGGCTGCCCTTAATTCTATCGAGGCTGAGGCTGACGAGACCGCTCTGAGCACTGCTTTCATGAAGCTGATGACCAACGAGGAGTTCATGAAGGGTATCGAAGAGGCTGAGAACCTGGAGGCTGAACTGGAGGCCAAGTATGCTCCCAAAGAGGCTGAGGCTGAAGAGGAAGTTAGTGATTCTCTCGAAGTTGAAGAGCCTGCTGGCGACGACGTAGAATAATCACTCCCTAATAAAGAAACAAGAAGAGCCCACAAGGATGATTCCCTGTGGGCTCGCTTTATAAAAACGATAAAACTATGAAATACTTTTTCACCTTACTGCTGACCGTGTTCACACTCAACATCGGCGCACAAAACAATGCCCCTGCACCTGAACTGGAGTTTGCCCTGCAACTGAAGGTAACACTGGGCGAGGCTTTCTCTATTGACAATACACAACATGGACGACGCACCGTCATCCCCATCACGGGTGGCACGTTCGAAGGTCCAAATATCAAGGGAACGATTATCAGTGGTGGTGCCGACTATCAGTTGGCCAATGCCAACGGACGCTCTGAGATTGAGGCTATCTATTGCATTAAGACTGACGATGGTGTCTATATCCACGTTCGTAATCGTGGTATCATCGCCAATAGCAAGGATGCCAATGGCAACCCCTCGTTCTATTTCCGCTGTGCACCACAATTTGAGGCTCCTGCCGACAGCAAGTACGGCTGGCTGAACAATTCGTTGTTCCTCTGCGCCCCCTCGTTCTCTGCAGGCGGTTTCAATGGCATCACACTCAATGTGTGGCGCGTAAAATAAGACCTATTGCTTCTGATAGATTCTCACGTAGTCTATCTCGTAGCGCATAGGTAAGGCGCTGTTATCGATGGTGCCTCCACAATCCCCTCCCAATGCCAGATTCAGCAGGATATACTGCGGGCTTTGGAAGGGGTTCTTGTTTTGTCCAATAGAACCATTGACGGTGGTGCTTAGAGGAGTGTCGTTCAGCAGCTCATCGTCTAAATAGAGTCGGATAGCCTTCTCGTCCCAGTCCATACGCCACACATGAAACTGCTGTGCCCAGTTGGGCTCACGTTCTGTAAAATGGGTAAAAGGAATCTTCTTGCTGCTCCAAACAGGCTGAAAGTGCTGGTCATTGCCCCAGGCAGCATTTGCCAGGATATGCGGCATGCCATTGATACGATAGAACTCCATGATGTCTATCTCGCCACACGAAGGCCACTCCATGCCTCTTCCCAGCGTCCAGATGGCAGGCCAGGAACCGCCTGCTGTAGGGATGCGGGCACACACCTCCAAACGTCCATAGAGAAACTCTCGTTTACCCATCGTGGTAAGACAGGCCGAGGTATAATGGATGCTGTCGCGCTGCTGTCCCCAATGACGGGCATGAGGACGGTAAGTGGGGTTGGGACGGTCCTCGCGACGAGCCTCGATAATCAGCAGGCCATCTTCCTGCCAGGCATTATCTGCCTGATACCACTGGTCTTCGTGATTACGCACAAAGCCCTGTTCAAAGTTCCAAGTGGCAGGGTCAGGACGTCCATCCTGATTAAACTCATCACTCCACACCAGCGTCCACTCCTGTGAGGCCTTTGCTGCGATGCGCCTGCTTTCTCCTTTCTTTAGCTTCAGGGTCGTACTCATCTTGTTATAGCACACCGTCACCTCGCCGCCATTCCTGGCTGTGATGGTAGCCTCTGTCACTTGTCCGTTCTTCCACTTCATGCTCACCTCATAACCACCACGAGCACAGAGGCCACTCACCTCACCCTCGGCCCAATCAGCAGGCAGCGCAGGCAGCAGCTCTATCTTGCCTTGATGACTCTGCACCAGCATCTCACAGACGCCAGCCACACCTCCGAAGTTTCCATCAATCTGGAATGGCGGATGGGCATCGAAGAGGTTAGGATAGGTGCCGCCCCCACCCCAGTGGTTGGCTCCGCTGGGTACATACTGCAGCAGTTTGCGATAGATATGATAGGCCTGGTCGCCTTTATGCAGACGAGCCCACAGGTTGATGCGCCAGCCTGTGCTCCAGCCTGTGGTCTGCTCACCCTTCTGGATGAGTGTCTTCTCAGCAGCGCCATAGAACGACTCTGGCAGGTTATTACCAGGATAGAGACCAATGAGGTGACTCTGATGACGATGTCTGGGGTCGTAGTCACGCCAGTCGTGGTACCACTCGTTCAGGTCGCCGTCCTTTCCCACGGTATAGGGATGCAGGCGCGCTAGGGCCTTCTCGTATGCGGCAACAGTATCGCCACACAACTTGCCTGCCTTGATAACGTTCTGGAACAATTCACGAATGATGGCCAAATCGGCAGTGCCACCATAGCAGGTCATGCCGTGATAGCCTTTATCTGTAACATATTCGTTTTCTGGCGAGGTGCTGGGAGCTGTAATCAGTTCCTGCGGATTATTGGGGTTGGGGATGAGCCAGTCGAGACAGAACTCAGCAGCACCTTTCATCAGCGGATAGGCCGTCTGACGAAGGTAGGCCTCATCACCCGTAAACTGATAATGCTCCCACAGAGCCTCCACCAACCAGGCGCCACCCATAGGCCAGTTGGCCCATTCGGGCTTCTCGTTCTTCTCGCCCACAGGATTAGCCATCGCCCAGATATCGCTGTTATGACCTGCACACCAACCACGGTTGATGCCATAGTAGTTCTTTGCGGTGTGGCAACCCGTCTCTGCCAAAGCTGCGATGAAGCCGTCAAGCGGCATCGCCATCTCTGCCAGGTTAGCCACAAAGGCAGGCCAGTAGTTCTCCTCTAAGTTAATATTAATGGTATAGTTGCCACGCCAAGGTGCAAAGCGGTGGGGATTCCAGAGTCCCTGCAGGTTGGCAGGCACGGCAGGCGTTCGTGAACAACCTATCAACAGATAACGTCCAAACTGGAAATAGAGGGTCTCCAGATAGCGGTCATTGGCTATTGAGGTACCATAGCTACGAAGGAGCGAGTCGGTAGGGATGTTATCATAAGTCGACTTGCCAGACAGGAAATTCAGCTTCACACGGTCGAAGAAATGCTTGTAGTCAGCCACATGACGGTCTTTCACCTCTGCATATTGGATATTCTTTGTATGCCAGGCGAGGTTGTTGGCCTCTTCGATATAGGGAGCACCTTCCAGCACGGGGTGCTTCGTGGCACCATTAAAACTGGTGGCGTTGACAAAGTAGATAATAGCCTCTGTGACACCTTTCAGCAACAGGGTCGAATCAGCCGTCTCTATCGTGCCGCCCTGATGTTCCACCCTGACAATCGTACAGAAATGCGTACTTTCCTCTGCCGCTCCCATAGCATGACCTGTCATGGTGAGCTGCTGTGCGCCAGCCTTCGTCTTATGCGACAGAATTGAGGTGAGACTCACCTCAGCATTGATGGCGCCAGCTGCTGAGGCCGTCAGCCTGACAGCACCCAGATGGTCTGGTGACGAGCAGAGATACTCACGACGATAGCTCACCCCACCCTTCTGATAACTCACATGTGCCAAGGCAGAGTCAAGGTCAAGCTCG